>ERZ1504222.43-NODE-43-length-24913-cov-5.028602_pt1 | contig 24913 bp, 17 predicted proteins | sample MGYA00575512_ERZ1504222 | MGnify/ENA primary metagenome ERZ1504222 (study PRJEB39906, sample SAMEA3182094) | gut metagenome | biome: human; feature: gut; material: Stool; isolation source: human stools | place: Canada | collected 2012-02-21 ...
CGGCAGCGTCAGATGTGTATAAGAGACAGCTGCAATACCTCTCCAAACTGACCGACGCAGAAGCTTCTGCCAAAGCCAAAGAAGCACTCCATGCCAAATTAGAGGAAGCCGGCAGCATGGATACCGAAACCAACGTGGGCACGGAAGCTTTCCAAATCCCGAAAACGGCCATAGATGCATTCGACAAAGTCTTTGACGAAGCTAACGGCATCTACGAATCATCAGAAAAAGTCGATGAGATAAAAGCTGCCACCAAGGCCCTGGAAGAAGCGATGCAAGCTTTGAAGAGCCCGACACTCAATGCCCCGAAGGAAGGCGAACTCTTCTGCATCGCCAACATCTCGGAGGGTTTCGCGTATAAGAACAATGCCGTGTCTCCGGTCTATAACGAAGCCAAGGCTGAGGACGGAGAATATGACCTGAAATGGTACCACATCGTGGATGCCAACTACGCTCAGGCTCTCAAGTTTACTCCGGTGGAGGGACAAAAGAACCAATACACGATCAGCTTCATCGACGAAGAGGGCAACACCCGCTACTTTAGCACACAAGCCTTAGCCGGATATATGGACGGGGGCAACGTGAGCACACGGCATGATCGCATCCGCGCAACGAAAGAAGCCGAAAAAGCATTGCCGTTCGAAATCAGCTTGGCTGGCGAAGGCGTGTACAAACTGAAAAACACCCTACATGGCAGTAACATCGGAAGCACAAGCGATGACGGCTTCTTCACCACGAACAATCTTTCCGACCTGTCTCTCGTGAAAGCGGAAAAAGCCAACGTACCCTTGTCCATCACGGCTGCGGGTTGGTGTACACTCATCCTGCCGTTCGACGCAGAAATCCCGGAAGGCTTCGAGGTGTACAGTTGCACGGGTACAGAAGTTCCGGTAGGAACATCCACGGCATTGGTCTTGGAGAAAGCTGAAAGCATCGAGGCACACACGCCGTACATCGTAAAAGGCAAGGACGGGGACACTCACGACTTCTCCGACTACGGTATGGCCCTGCAAGACCAATATGCAGCCGGACTGATGACGGGTACCTTCACACAGCAAAAAGCCGTTGCCAACACTTACGTACTCCAGAACCAAGAGGGTAAAGTAGGATTCTACAAGGTGGCCGCGGGCAGCGAACCCACCATCAAGCCTTACCGTGCCTACATCAATGCCGACGTGGCCGAAGCCAACATCGTGGCTCTGCTTCTCCCGGGCATCGAAACCGGCATCAACGGAATCGTGGCAGAAGACGCCTTGGTGAACGTGTACGACCTCAACGGCATACTTGTACGCGAGAATGTGAAGTTAGGTCAGGCTCTCGAAGGCCTTTCCAAAGGCATCTACATCGTAAACGGTACAAAGAAAGCCGTAAAATAAACCGAACATCTGAAAAACAAAAAACAATGAAAAAGATTATGGAAAAGAGCAAATATATCCAACCAGAGATTTCAATATGCCATGTGGAAACCGACCAGATGATGGCACTCTCCCGTTCCGAAAATCCTGCAGATGAGCACATCGACGTGTTGACCAACATGGACAAGTTCACAGACATCTGGGGTAACGAGTTTTAAGGTTTCCCATTCGAAGAGGAACGGAACTACAAGACGTTTCCCGGTTTTGGGGCAGTCCATCACGGGGCTGCCCCTTTCCATATCCAGACCGTTCCGGCAAGGCGGAATACTCCGCCAACGAAACAATCCCCCAAGCTATCGGCCTGCAAAATAAACTACGCACGTAAAGGTATTCCCCTACGTGCGCAATTCATATCCATCCGGCTTAACCGGAAAAGTAGACCCGGATTTACTTATTCAGTTTCCAGGTAAAACCGTCTTTCGTATCTTTCACCTCAAAGCCCAAAGCGGCCAGGTTATCGCGGATTTTATCACTGGTAGCCCAATCCTTATTGGCTTTGGCTATCATACGCTGTTCCAAAAGCATATCCACCACTTTGCCGAAAGCTTCTTCACGTCCGCTTCCGCCTCCCGTTTCTTCTTTCAAACCGAGAATGTCGAAAGCAAAGGTATGGAACACTTCGGTCAAGGCGGCCAATACATCACCGGCCATCGTAGCTTTTTGGTCTACCACCGTGTTGATGACACGGCAGGCATCGAACAAGTGGCTGATGACGATGGGTGAATTCAGGTCGTCGTTCATCGCCTCGTAGCACTTCCGGCGAAGTTCGTCCACATACGCCATCTCTACACTGCCACCGGCTGTCGGGGTAATCCGCTTCAGATTGGCTATACCCTCCATCAGGCGGGCCAATCCTTTCTCACTGGCCTGCAAAGCTTCATTACTGAAATCCACCGTACTGCGATAATGAGCCTGAAGAATGAAGAAACGGATGGTCATCGGACTGTAAGCCTGCGTCAGGCTTTCGTGCTCACCGCTGAAGAACTGTGCCAAAGTAATGAAATTACCCAGACTCTTGCCCATCTTCTGCCCGTTGATGGTAATCATGTTGTTGTGCATCCAATAGTTCACCATGTCGCTGCCCTGGCTGGCCACGGCTTGTGCGATTTCACACTCATGGTGTGGGAAAATCAGGTCCATTCCTCCACCGTGGATGTCGAAATGGTCGCCCAAGTACTTGCGGCCCATGGCCGTACACTCGCAATGCCAACCAGGGAAACCGTTACTCCACGGACTGGGCCAACGCATGATATGTTGAGGCTGGGCACACTTCCATAAAGCGAAATCCACTTGGTTATGCTTCTCTCCCACGCCGTCCAAAGCCCGGGAGTTGTTGATGACATCCTCCAGATTGCGTCCGGAAAGCTTGCCGTAATGATGCGCCTTGTTGTATTTCTCCACATCGAAGTACACGCTGCCCTCACTGACGTAGGCATAACCGTTATCCAGGATCTCCTTTACCAGTTCTATCTGCTCAATGATATGCCCGGTGGCATGCGGTTCGATGCTGGGCGGCAACACATTCAGAGCCTCCATGGCCGCATGGAAACGGTTCGTGTAGTATTGTGCCACCTCCATCGGCTCCAATTCCTCCAAACGAGCCTTCTTGGCAATTTTATCTTCGCCTTCGTCGGCATCGTGCTCCAAATGCCCCACATCCGTAATATTACGCACATAGCGTACTTTATAACCGATATGCTGCAAGTAACGGAACAGCAGGTCGAACGTAATGGCCGGACGGGCATGTCCCAGATGGGCATCCCCATATACTGTCGGCCCGCAGACATACATCCCGACACGCCCCGGCGTGATGGGCTTGAACTCTTCCTTTTTACGGGAAAGCGTATTATAGATAAATAATTTTTGTTCCATAATCAATGTATTTGATGGTCTATGATGCATATTCCGGGTCGTCTCCGTTTTCCCGGATCAGACGGAGCAGTTTCTCCACAGCTTCTTCCGCCGGAATGTTCCGCTCCACACATTCTTTTTTCTTATACAAGCTGACTTTACCGCGCGCAGCCCCCACATAACCGTAATCGGCATCCGCCATCTCGCCGGGACCGTTCACGATACAGCCCATGATGCCAATCTTCAGGCCTTTCAGATGCCCGGTGGCCGCCTTAATACGGGCTATCGTGTCTTGCAGGTCGTAGAGCGTACGCCCGCAACCGGGACAAGAGATATATTCCGTCTTGGTCGTCCGCAAACGGGCAGCCTGGAGGATACCGAATGCGGTGGCGTCTATGTCGCGATGCTCCAACGTACCATTATTATATAGGTACAGGCCGTCGCAAAGCCCGTCGAAGAGCAAGGCTCCCATGTCGGCCGCACTTTCTATCTGGAAATCCTCCTTTTCCTCCTGCCCGTGGGCGTACTGCTGGAAAATGACCACGGGGTTCTGCAAACCTTCACGCGTCAGTTCGTGCACCAGAGCACGATGCTCGCCCAAACGGTTCTGATGGTTGCTTTGAGAAATCACCACCACCTCCGGATGATATTTCAGGCAGGCACGCACCTCTTCATTCAAAGCTCCGTATGAAAGGAAAAGAAACTTCAAATCGGCTGTACACTGGCTCATGAAAGGCAGCATATTATAAGGAAAAGCCGGATACGTACCGGGTTCACCGGTCCAGACATCCGCATCCACGATATAATCCCCCTCACGCTCTTCCACGGGAGGCAGATTACGGCCGCAATAAATGTAGTCGGGACGAAAATCGGGATGAGCTTTGAAACCTTTCAATCTGCCGGAAGCAGCCAAGTCCATACGGTCGGCTATGACAACAGGCACATGGTCTCCTCCGATATTACGCACGGCCCGCGTTTTCCGCCGTACGGGGTTCAAGTAATCGAAATCCTCCGCTTCGGCTGCCGGTATCATCATGGCACCGTCCCGACGGAGCACATAATCCACCAACTTACGTGCCACCGGAATTTCAGCCTCCGGAGCTTCGCTCAATGACACACGGACCGTATCACCGATACCGTCTGCCAACAAAGCCCCGATGCCTACGGCACTCTTGATACGTCCGTCCTCACCGTCGCCGGCTTCGGTCACACCCAAATGCAAAGGAAAACGCATTCCTTCACGCTCCATGGCATCGACCAACAAACGCACACTACGTACCATCACCACCGTGTTGCTGGCTTTGATGGACACCACCACGTCCTTGAAATCTTCCTTCACACAAATGCGCAGGAACTCCATGCAACTCTCCACAATACCTTCCGGCGTATCTCCATAGCGGCTCATGATGCGGTCGCTCAACGAACCGTGGTTCACACCGATGCGGATGGCCGTATGGTTCTCACGGCAAATGCGTAAGAAAGGAACGAAACGCTCCTCTATCTTTTTCAACTCCTGCGCATACTCCTCGTCCGTATATTCAAGATGCTTGAACGTACGGGCTGCGTCCACATAGTTTCCGGGATTGATACGTACCTTCTCAGCATACAAAGCTGCCACGTCGGCCACTTTCGGATTGAAATGCACGTCGGCCACCAAAGGTACCGCACAGCCTGCCGCACGTACACCGGCGTTGATGTTCCGCAAGTTCTCGGCCTCACGCACCCCTTGGGTCGTCAGACGTACATAATCTCCTCCGGCTTCGGCAATGCGTAACGTCTGAGCCACACAGGCCTCGGTATCCATCGTAGAAGTGTTCGTCATGCTCTGCACCCGAATCGGATGGTTCCCGCCCAACGGCGTACCGCCGATCTGCACTTCACCGGTTTCCCTGCGTCGGTAATCGAACAAGTTCATCCGTCTGTCTTTAATTGCACTTAAACTTATACTTCACATCGGCCAGTTCCGTATTGGCCTTTACAATCTTCTGCTTCAGGTTTTCTTTATAACCCGCCAAACGCAAAGCCAGTCCTTCATCAGCCAACGACAGCATCTGTGCGGCCAGAATGGCGGCATTCTGCGCTCCGTTTACACCCACCGTAGCCACCGGTATGCCGGGAGGCATCTGAATAATGGAAAGCATGGCATCCAAACCGTCCAACATCCCCTTGATAGGAACCCCGATGACGGGCAATGTCGTATTGGCCGCTATCACACCCGGCAAAGCCGCTGCCATCCCCGCTCCCGCAATAATTACTTTCAGGCCGCGTCCGGCAGCCTCTTTGGCAAAAGCCTCCACCTCGACCGGTGTCCGATGGGCCGACAAAGCGTTCATCTCGAAAGGGATTTCCATCTCATCGAAGAACTTGGCAGCCTTTTCCATCACCGGAAGGTCGGACGTACTGCCCATGATAATACTTACAACTGGTTTCATGACTTATCTGATTTTTTAATTGAACTCGTTTTCTATAATAAAATTATACCGGCAAAACCGCAAACCACTCCCACGAGGGTACCGGCCACCACTTGCGCCAGACTGTGCTGACGGAGCAACATACGTGCTGTCCCCACAGCGCCAGATATCAGTACCGTAACACACAGCCACCAAACGGGATTGAACATGAACAGTACCGAATAAGCCACTAACGCACCGATCACACCGCCAGCCCCGGCCGAATGCATGCTGATTTTCCACCACACATTCACAATGACGCATACCATCTGTATCAGCAAAGCCGACACTAAAATACCGCACATATAACGCGGCATGTGCATACGGAACATCAAATGAAGACAGGCCACGTAAGACAGGATGAACAATATATAAGGTATGGCACGGTTCTCCCGCAAACGCAGTTGCACCGGCGCCCATCCGTTCAGTTTACGATATACGTAAATACACAAGCGAGGCAATAATATAGTGAAAACATATACCATCGCCACCACCGTCAATTTGTAAAGCAACGGCAACAGGCTCAGATACGTGAAAGTGAACAAGGCCACAAACCCCACAATCGGTATGTAATATGGTCTGAACACTGCCGACAACAGACGAGCCGCTACAATAAGTCCCTTGTGTTTCATTTTCTTAACCGTGCTACGGGGATTCCCAGTTGTTCCCGGTATTTGGCCACTGTGCGCCGCGCAATGGGAAAGCCTTTTTCATTCAACATCGCCGTCAATGCCTCATCGCTCAGCGGCTTCTTCTTGTCTTCCGCCTCGACCAAATCCTTCAAAGCGGCCTGAATCTTACGGGTAGCAATCTCCTGCCCATCGTCTGTCACATAACCGTCGCTAAAAAACCATTTGAGCGGATAAGTCCCGTAATGGGTCTCCACGTATTTACTGTTGGCAGCACGGGATACGGTAGAGATATCCAATCCCGTACGCTCGGCTACATCCTTCAATATCATCGGGCGCAACAAAGTCTCATCTCCTTCCAGAAAGAAAGGACGCTGCAAATCAATAATAGCCTGCATGACAGCGGTCAACGTACGCCGACGCTGTTTCACAGCCTCGATAAAGCCCTGTGCTTTTTCTATCTTTTGGCGGGTATATTGCAAAGCTTCCCGTTCCGGCCGACTCATCTTGGCACGCCCGGTATCCACCTGGTGAAGGATTTCCATGAACGAAGGGCTGATACGCAACTCCGGTACGTCGCCTTTATTGAACGAAAGGGTAATCCCCCCATCGTCATCGGTCTCTACGGCAAAGTCCGGCACAATCTGTTGGTAATTATGTCCTACCACCTCGCCCATGGCACTTCCCGGACGCGGATTGAGCTTCTTCAAATCTCTCTGTAAACGTTCGCATTCCGCCTCTGTCAAATGCAGACGGGCGGCAATCCTGTCCCAGCGTTTATGGGTAAATTCATCAAACAGTTTGTCGATAATTTCATACTCCAACTGTTTTTGCCGGCTCCCGCGATGTTCGTCCCGACGGAGTTGTAACAAAAGACACTCTCTCAAATCGCGTGCTCCGATACCGGGAGGATCGAAAGTCTGCAAACGGGCCAACACTGTTTCCAGTTCCGCCTCCGTAGTTTGTATTCCTGCATATATCTCCAATTCGTCCGCCAATGTGGAAAGTTTCTTTTTCAACAAGCCATCATTTTCCAACGAACCGATAAGATAAGTCATCAGTTCCTGTTCACGCGGCGTCAGGTCACATTCGTTCATCTGCTCCGTCATCTGCTCGTAGAAAGATGTCGTGTCGCCATAGTCCATCGTTTCCGGACGGTCTTTCCCTCCCCGTTCCTGCAACAGATAATCCGGCACATCGTCCGGAGTCCGATAATCATCCATCGCCTGCCGCACCTCTGCCGGACGATATTCATCGGAAGGCAGACCACCGTCCAACCCAGAAGTCTCGCTCCCGGCCGACTCTGCATCTGTTCCGTCATAGACATCTTCCGAAGACGTATCGGCATCCTCGGGACTTCCCAGACTTTCTTCCAACGCTCCGTTGTCTATCAATTCGTTTTTCACGCGTTGTTCCAGCTCTGAAACGGGCATTTCCAGCAACCGCACCTGCAACACCTGCTGCGGGGACAGTGTCTGAACCTGCTGCATAGATTGAGACTGAACTAATTTCTGTGACATATATACACGTTTAATGAGACGTTTTCCGTTGCAAAGTTAGCGTATGACCCGAAAAATGCCAAATATATTCAGACAAATGATTGGATTCCGCCCTCTCATTCTCTGACCAAAGCATAATCCAACTGCTTCTTTTCCAGATTGGCTTTCGCCACTTTTACTTGTACCGTATCCCCCAGAGAATAACGATGATGATACTTACGTCCCCACAAGCAGTAGTTACGCTCGTCGAATTCATAATAATCGTCATCCAAATCACGCAAAGGCACCATACCTTCACATTTATTCTCATTGATTTCCACATACAGGCCGAACTCCGTCACACCGCTTACGGTTCCTTCAAACACTTGCCCCAGTTTGTCGCTCATGAATTCCACCTGCTTATACTTGATACTGGCACGCTCGGCACTGGCAGCCAACTGCTCCATCGCACTGCAATGTTCACACAATTCTTCATACTTGTCCTGACTGGCACTGCGTCCTCCGTCGGCATACCGTGTCAGCAACCGATGCACCATTACGTCTGGATAACGGCGGATAGGGGAGGTGAAATGCGTATAGTAATCGAATGCCAACCCGTAATGCCCGATATTATGCGTACTGTAACGCGCCTTCATCATGGCCCGCAACGAAACGGTTTCTATCAGATTTTGTTCTTTCTTCCCCTGAATGTCGGTCAATAGCTTATTCAATCCTTTGGCCACCTCTTCCTTAGACCCTGTCGGTTTCAGTTTATAGCCGAATTTCACAATAAACTCACTCAGATTAATCAGCTTGTCCTGATCCGGCAAATCATGCACACGATAAGGCAGCGTCTTGGGCTTTTTATTTTTAGGCTGCTTCCCCACACTCTCAGCTACCGTACGATTAGCCAGCAACATAAACTCTTCCACCAATTTGTTCGCATCTTTCGCCACCTTGAAATACACTCCTATCGGTTTACCCTTATCGTCTATATCAAAACGAACCTCACTACGGTCGAAATTGATGGAACCATGTTCGAAACGCCGAGCACGAAGTTGTTTGGCCAAACGGTTCAACGTAATCAATTCCGTGGCAAAATGTTCGGCCGGCAATACGTCCGGCCCGTTAAAGTTCGGATCTGCCGCATGGTCGCCCGGCATCTTATAGTCTTCAGGCGAAGCTTCCTTATGGTCTTCCAACACTTTCTGTACTTCTTCATACGTAAAACGACGGTCACTCTTGATGACCGTATGGGCCAGATGCCAGTCTTTGACTACAGCCTTGTCGTCCAACTTGAAAACGGCACTATAAGTCAACTTCTCTTCGTTCGGACGTAAAGAACAGATGAAATTACACAAACGTTCAGGCAGCATCGGAATCGTCCGGTCTACCAGATACACGCTGGTGGCACGCTTCACAGCTTCTTTGTCTATGATGCTCCCCTCTTTTACATAATGCGAGACGTCTGCAATATGTACTCCTACTTCCCACAATCCGTCATCCGTTTTACGAATGGAAATCGCATCATCAAAATCCTTGGCATCCCTCGGGTCGATGGTAAATGTCGTCACCTCACGCAGGTCCTCACGCTGCCTGATTTCCTCGGCCGTAATACCCGGGTCGATCTTCTCAGCCTCATCTTCTACGGACTTGGGATAAGCATAAGGTAAACCGTATTCGGCCAAAATGGCGTGCATTTCCGTGGTATTGTCTCCACTCTGCCCCAATATATCCACGACCTTACCTATCGGATTCTTGGCATGTTCGGGCCATTCGGTAATCTTCACCACAGCCTTATCTCCGCTTTTACCACCTTTCAACGCTTTTTTAGGAATAAATATGTCGTTAGCCAGCGTACGGTCTTCGGTGAGCAGGAAAGCAAAATCCTTACGCACCTCCAATCTTCCGACAAACGACCTGTCGCTCCTTTCGAGAATCTCGACCACTTGCGCCTCGCGTACATGATGCTTCCTGCGGGCCAACAAAGTCACTTTCACCTTGTCTCCTCCCATAGCATGCAAAGAGTTCCGTTCGGCCACAAGAACAGGTTCTCCTCCATCCAACGGGGTCACGGTATTTTTACCGTTCGCTTTGCGATTGAATATGGCTTCAAACACTTGCCCTGTGGTATTCAAACGAAAATGCAGCTTCTCCGTTTCTTTTATATAATCATCCATCGCCAAATCTTCCAACAAGTCCATACAAAGCAACTTGGCAGGATGAGTGTCCAGTTTCAAGTCTCTGAATATACGTTTAATGTCGTAAACCTCGGCGGGATTATTTTGAAAAAGTTCCATTAACATTTTCGCCAGTTCTTTTTTCTTCAGGCGCTTGCCGCCTTTCTTTCCTGTTTTTCCCATAAATCTGATATTTTAGAGGTTTGTTATCTATAATCTTTCTGCAAGTTAAGCATATTTATTCATTCCGCTCCTCTTTTATCTCTTATTTTTTCTGAAAATGCTTATCTTTGTTCTTTCTTTTTCATAAGCCAACAGACCAATGAAACTAACCGAACGGGAAAAAGCCATCTATCAAGTCACATGGGCAGGAAGTTTTGTCAACTTTCTGTTAGTCGTATTCAAGTTCATAGCCGGAATCCTGGGGCACAGCGCGGCCATGATAGCCGATGCCGTACATTCATTGTCTGATTTTGCAACCGACATCGTCGTACTCATCTTCACACGTATTTCCAATAAACCGCAAGACAAAAGTCACGATTACGGTCACGGCAAATACGAAACGCTGGCCACGGCGATAATAGGTATCGTGCTTTTTGCCGTAGGTGCAGGCATCTGTTGGAACGGCCTACGAGCCATCCAGACCGTATGGCAGGGAGGCCACCTTCCCGCCCCGGGCATGCTTGCTTTCGCCGGAGCCATCATTTCCATCATCTCCAAAGAACTGATATATCGTTACACCATCCACGTGGGACGCAGAATCAATTCCAGTGCAGTCATTGCCAATGCCTGGCATCACCGTAGCGATGCCTTCTCCTCCATCGGAACAGCCATAGGTATCGGAGGGGCTATACTCTTGGGTGAATCATGGAGTGTACTCGACCCCATAGCTGCAGTGGTCGTGAGTTTCTTCATCATGAAGGTATCCGTCCAGCTCTTGAAGCCGTGTGTGGACGAACTGACTGAAAAATCATTGCCGGACGAAACAGAAAAGGAAATCTGCCTCATTACGGAGAACACACCGGGAGTATCGGCCATACACAATTTGCGCACACGCCGCATCGGCAACCATTATGCCATAGAGATGCACGTCCGGATGGACGGACATTTGACTTTGTATGAAGCACACGCCAAGGCATCGGTCATAGAAAACAAACTGAAAGAGAAATACGGAAATGAAACCCATGTGGGCATCCATGTGGAGCCCGTGAAAAGTGCCGATGGCACTTACGAGGAATAAAACCAATAGAACAAACGCGTATGAAAATATTAGTAACAGGAGCCAGCGGCTTCATCGGCAGTTTTATCGTTGAAAAGGGACTGACGGAAGGACACGCGATGTGGGCAGGCATGCGTGCCACCAGTAGCCGGAACTATCTTCAGGATTCCCGAATCCGTTTCGTTGAATTAGACATGGAACATCCTGAAATCCTACGCTCCCAACTGGCGGCATGCAAAGCCGGGTTCGGAGGTTGGGATGTCATCGTACATGCAGCCGGAGCCACCAAATGTATCCGGCGTGAAGACTTTTTCCGTACCAATACGGAAGGTACGCGTCATTTTGTCGATGCGCTCCGCGAACTGGACATGGTGCCCGGACGTTTTATTTTCATCAGTTCCCTCAGTGTGTTCGGTGCCATACGCGAACAGGCAGTACGTCACGCCACTTCGGACAATCCCTGGATATATGCCCCGATACGGGAAGATGATACGCCACGCCCCAACACGGCATACGGGGAAAGCAAGTTGGAGGCCGAACGTTACCTCAAGTCTCTGAAAGATTTTCCTTACGTCATTCTCCGCCCCACCGGCGTATACGGGCCACGTGAAAAAGACTATTTCGTCATGGCACAAAGTATCAAACAACACGTAGACTTCAGCGTAGGTTATCGTCCGCAGGAAATCACATTCATTTACGTGGAAGACCTCGTACAAGCCGTTTTCTCTGCCATGATAAAGGATGTCATCGGACGCGAATTTTTCATCAGCGACGGAAACGTATACCACAGTACGGAATTCAGCGACCTGATACGCACGGAGTTCGGACATCCGTTCATGCTCCGAATCAAAGCCCCGGTATGGTTTCTTCGTGTCGTATGCGCCATAAATGGCAGTTTCAGCACATGGCGGGGCCGCACCACCACCCTTAACCGTGACAAATTTCACATTCTATGCCAACGCAACTGGCAATGCGACATCCAACCGGCCGTGAAAGAACTGGACTTTCGTCCCGAATATCCTTTGGCACGAGGAGTCAAAGAAACGATAGCCTGGTATAAGAAGGAGGGATGGCTATGAAAATTTCCTTCCAATGGCTTACCGGAAACGACAATCAATCCAAAGGCTTATGGCCGATTGAATGGCTGGCCATAACCTACAGTATCCTCACGACCCTGACCATGTTCGTGCTTTGGCCGGACATGAACCATCCTTGGGACATGTTTGCCGACCGCCTATACATCTTTCTCGGTACAATCTTATTATGGAGAATCTATCTCCTTTGGCCGCGCAGACTTATGACTTTCATCCGTATCACGGCACAGATGGTTTTGCTCAGCTACTGGTATCCGGACACTTACGAGTTCAACCGGACATTCCCCAATTTGGACCACATATTCGCCCGATGGGATGCAGTGCTGTTCGGTTGCCAGCCCTCATTGGAATTCAGCCGCCTTTGCCCATGGCCTTGGTTTTCCGAAGCCGTAAATATGGGTTATTTCTCTTATTATCCCATGATCGTGGCCGTCATGGTTTTCTTCTTTCTATGTCGCAATGACCGTTACGAGAAAGCCTCATTCACCGTAATGTGCTCCTTTTTCATCTTTTATCTTGTCTATATATTCCTCCCTGTTGCCGGCCCCCAATTCTATTTTCAGGCCGTAAGTCCGGAAAGTGTCGAGAACGGGATATTTCCGTCTTTAGGCACCTACTTCAACCATCGTACCGATATGCTACCCTCGCCGGGCTATGCCGACGGTTTCTTCTGTCATTTAGTAGAATGGGCTCAGGATTCCGGCGAACGCCCGACAGCCGCTTTTCCTTCCTCGCATATCGGTATTACTTTTATCCTGCTTTATCTAATCCGTCCGCAAAGCAAACGTTTCTTCTTCATATTATTGCCTTTCGCCATCCTTTTGACACTGGCCACAGTCTATATCCAGGCACATTACTTAGTGGATGCCATTGCCGGAATATTAGCCTCCTATCCGGTTTTCCGCCTGAGCGAATGGGCATATCAAAAGACAAGCCTTATTCTTAGGCATGAAACCTGAACACGAGTCAGCGGCTCGCCAATGGAGTATATCGAATCCCTTACATGCCGGACATATCTCCCTACACAAGAATTTTGCAGAAACGTCTTTCATCCTTCAGGTGATGCGATAAACATCTCATAATATTGATATTACAGACTGAAGGATGTTTCAGGTATCCTTCAGCCAAGTTTCATTTCGCTTGATACAGGATGAAAAATCGTTTGGCGCAGAACGCAAAATCATTCGGCTGAGATTGACAAATCGTTCGGCTGAGAACTTTTTATCGCTTTCCGCCATGAAAAAATACTGAAAGATGCCTGAAACATCCTTCATTCCATAATCCATTATATGACAATCAGTTGACATGCGACCTGAAAGATGAAAGACCTTTTTACAAAACTCTTGGAGGGGGAGAATGCCGACACGCAGGAGGAGCAAATGTAATAAAAGCCCCCACAAAAGGCTTGCAAACGCAGCTTCTTGCGGAGGCTAATCTTTGTCCCGTCACAAGGGACACCTTATCAAAACTTCACCGAAACTTTCTTTCCATTATAAGATACGGACTTTTGCCGTCCGTCGGGAAGCACCACCGTAAACCCGCGGGATTGCAACATGCCCTTGTATTCGCCCTTGCGCGTCCCCAGGGTCAGACGGCGCGAAGAATCGTCCCACGACATAGGAATCTCCGTATAAGCGCCTTTCTCGTAATTGTAACTGTCGAACTCGTCTTCGTAAAGCACGAAACTGCCGTCGGCACCCGGATAAACACGGAGAACTAGGCTGTCCCACGGCTTTTCCGTGGCATATTGCACGTCGGGACCAAAAGGCACGATGCTACCAGCTTTTATATATAGAGGTATAAGGTCGAGCGTGGTCTCACGGGTAATCTCCCGGCCTCCCTCTATCTTCTCGTTCGTCCAGAAGTCGTACCAAGCAGTACCGGATGGTAGATAAACCTCCGTAGATTTCGGCTGTTGGAAGTTGGCTTGTGCCCCACCAGCGGCTTTTCCATCATTGTCACGACTCCATCCGCTCAGTTCATTCACATTTACAACAGCTTCTTGTGTATACTGCGCATGCAACACGGGAGCCACAAGGAAAGCCTTTCCAAACATGTATTCGTCATTCATGTCCCACACCTTCTTGTCTTTCGGGAAATCCATGACGAGCGCACGCATGAACGTGGACTGGCGATGGCTCACGTCCCACGACGTAGAATAAATGTAGGGCAAAAGGGAATAACGCAGACGTATCATCTTCTCAATGGCATCATACACCGGTTCACCTTTCCGTCCGAACTGGTAAATCTCACGTGGGGTATTGGTACCATGGGAACGCATCATCGGCGTAAAAGCCCCGAACTGTAACCAACGTACATAAAGTTCCTGATAAAGCGGGTTCTTCGGGGCGGAACCATCTCCATTCTGGTTGTACTGTCCGGCAAAAAAACCGCCAATGTCGTGGTTCCAATGAGGCATGCCACAAAGCGAGAAGTTCAGGCCGGCCGGCACCTGATTGCGCAAGGTCTCCCATGAAGACCCCACATCACCAGTCCATACATTAGCCCCATAACGCTGTTGTCCCACAAACCCCGAACGGGTGAGGATGAACACGCGTTTATCCGACGACACGGCACGCTGGTGGTCATACACTCCACCGACGGACATGAGCGGATAAGCGTTGCGAACCTTCCGGAAGGACCCCATACTGGTCTTGGTATCCAAATCCTCGGGCGTGGGATCCACATGGTCCGGTTCAGTAGAATCCATCCACCAAGCATCCATGCCGAGTTTGAAAATACCCTCATTCAAGTATTTCCAATAAATGTCACGGGCTTCGGGAGAATAGGCGTCATACACTTTCACTCCGGAAGGATATTCCATGATGGGCGGCCATGCGTCAATCCCAGAGGGCGGCCAAGTACGGAAGTCAAACAACAATCCTTTGGCAGCCAGTTCCCGGTAAGGTTTCGTAGCCGGACCGAATCCCGACCAAATGGAAATAGCCATGTGGGCATTCATCGCATGCACATCGTCCAACATCTTCTTGGGATTAGGATAATCTGGATTCAGAAAAGCCATGGCGTTCCACAAATAGTTGTGCCCCCAATATTGCCAATCTTGAATAATGCCGTCGAGAGGTACACCCAAATCACGATATTTACGCACTACGTCCACCACCTCTTTCTGGCTTTTGTAACGTTCCTTGCTCTGCCAATAACCATAAGTCCAAAGAGGAAACATCGGTACCTCTCCCGTAAGATAACGCATCTGCGCTATAACGCCATCGGCCTCACCGCCATACATGAAATAATAATCCATGCAATCGCCCACCTCCGAACGGAAAGAAGTCTCTTTCTCATTGTCGGTAAAGACTGTGGGGGAATAATTGTCCCAGAAGAGGCCATACCCCTTGGTAGATTGGATGAATGGACTCACGTCTTCCACGTTACCTTGTACAAGATTCTTCACTTGCCCACGTTGGGACATCTTCCCGTTTTGCAATTGTCCTAAGCCATAGAGTGCCTCATCATCATCAAGCGTAAAAGCCTGATAAACGTTATACGTAGAATTACCTGCGTCATTAAAAGGAGTAAATTGTTCTTTTACGGCTTTCTCGACGAGCAGTTGATTTCCCTTGGCTGTTTTATAGGAAAGAACACCGGTCGATGTGTCAAGAGACATCTGCAAAGCCTCCGTGCCGAGCACGATGTTCCCGTTCTTTGTGTTTACCTTAAACCCCACTTCTTTGGGTGAAGCCACAACCGACAAGCTCTTCTTCTCATAATCCTCTCCATGAGGCGACTTGACTATCCGCACAACCGAAGGGGTAAAGAACTGCACTTCCACATCCACATCATTCACAGTGGTCTTGATGCCGTAGGCGGTCTTTTGGTAATCCTGTGCCCAAGCTACAGCCACACAAATCAACCCACCCAAAAATAACATTGTTTTCCTCATACTATTTATATTTCTAATGGTTTCACTGCATAAAACAACATTCCATTTCAGTTAAAACACCAATAATCCCAATTCATCAAATCCTTGCCGACACTGCCCTTAAAAAGGAATACCAAATCGTGTACGCCTTTGGCACCCTTCACGCGGCATTCCATTTCTTTATACGTCTGCATCCCTCCGGTGGCTTTCACCTCCAGCGTGCCCACCAAGGGACCGCCGGCACTATCCAAATGTATCTCGACGGCACAACCTTGTTCCGAAGCGATGCAAGCACGGAAACGTTTGGCACCACGCTTGCCGAAGTCCACACCGCGAACAACCAACGAATCACCATCATCTACAGCCGTCACATAAATGCCGCCGTCATCCAACCTTGCCGTCTTCAGGCCATGCCCCCATGCCATCGTTTCAGCTTCCACCCTACGGTAAGGATTGAAATGTTCAATCTGTTCCACCTTGACATCTTTAAAATAAGGTACTTCCTGAATCGTACCATCCGGATTGTAATGCATCTCAGCCACAGAAACAGAACGACGCTCACGGTGTTCCTTCATATCCAAGAACAGCAAATCATTATTCTGTCCGAACACGTAAGTTTTTCCCTTGTAATCGATGATACCCGGATGATTACCTCGCGTACGTTCAGTAGGCCGCATGATATATCCTTTCACGTCCCACGGCCCAGTGGGGGAACCGCTCATGGCATAACCTATACCTTCCGGACAGCAGGTAGAGGCAAAAGCCAAGTAATAATGGCCGTTACGCTTATAAAACCACGGCCCTTCCTGATAGGTTTTCAATTTGCCGATTTTCACAATGCCCCCAGAATAGGAAATCATGTCTTCATTGAGTTTCACGTAATAAAGGTTGGGGTTGCCCCAATACATGTAAGCCTGCCCGTCGTCATCGATGAATACCGTAGGGTCGATATCATCGCCAATTCCTTTTTGCCATACCAACGGTTGGCCGATAGGGTCCTTAAACGGACCATAAGGCGAATCGGATACCAATACCCCTATGCCATTACCCTGAACAGTACAATACATATAGAATTTGCCGTTCCGCTCCACCACCTGCATGGCCCAAGCCCCATTTTGCTCTTCCCGCCAAGGAAAAGTCTTGGTTGTGGCTACCGTTCCATGGTCAGTCCAATTCACCATGTCGGTAGAAGTATAAAGCTGCCAGTCGAACATCTTAAAACTGTATGCGTCATCCTCATCATGTCCCGTATAAAGGAATACAGTGTCATTGTAAACCATGGGAGCCGGATCGGCCGTATATTTGGTTTGGATAATAGGATCCTGCGCACGGAGAGTGGCTCCTCCGCACAACCACATTGAAAAGAGGACGAAAGGAATGAAAGAATGTCTTGTTTTCATTATTGTCGTATTATTACTATTCAACTACAAAAGTACAGCCTCCTTGTACTGTATTCCTAACACTTATGTTGAAAATCATGGTAACGTCGTTGAAATCTCATGGAAAGAAGCTCCTAACAAACGGCCAGCCCTTTCTATTGCAAAAGATTCGCACCTTAAATGCACACTTCCCCCAACCGCATTAAAAGCTCTCCTACAAAAGGGCTGCAAATACTGCCTTTTGTAGGAGAGCACATCTTTTCCCGAAAGGGAGATACCTTATCAAAACTTCACCGAAACTTTCTTTCCATTATAAGATACGGACTTTTGCCGTCCGTCGGGAAGCACCACCGTAAACCCGCGGGATTGCAACATGCCCTTGTATTCGCCCTTGCGCGTCCCCAGGGTCAGACGGCGCGAAGAATCGTCCCACGACATAGGAATCTCCGTATAAGCGCCTTTCTCGTAATTGTAACTGTCGAACTCGTCTTCGTAAAGCACGAAACTGCCGTCGGCACCCGGATAAACACGGAGAACTAGGCTGTCCCACGGCTTTTCCGTGGCATATTGCACGTCGGGACCAAAAGGCACGATGCTACCAGCTTTTATATATAGAGGTATAAGGTCGAGCGTGGTCTCACGGGTAATCTCCCGGCCTCCCTCTATCTTCTCGTTCGTCCAGAAGTCGTACCAAACCGTACCGCATGGAAGATAAACCTCTGTAGATTTCGGCTGTTGGAAATCAGCCTGCACCTTTCCTTCGGCTTTCCCTGCATTATCGCGGTTCCATCCGCTTTCTTCATTCACCTTCACCACTTTCTCCTGCGTATATTGCGCATGCAACACAGGCGCTACAAGGAAAGCCTTTCCAAACATATATTCGTCATTCATGTCCCACACCTTCTTGTCCTTTGGGAAATCCATGACGAGCGCACGCATGAACGTGGACTGGCGATGGCTCACATCCCACGATGTAGAATAGATATAAGGCAACAAAGCATAGCGTAGGCGTATCATTTTCTCGATGGCATCATACACCGGTTCGCCTTTTTGGCCGAATTGATAAATCTCGCGTGGGGTGTCAGCACCGTGGGAACGCATCATCGGTGTAAAAGTTCCGAACTGCAACCAACGTACATAAAGTTCCTGATAAAGCGGATTCTTAGGAGCCGTTCCGTCATTCCAACTCTTATTATATTGCCCGGCAAAGAAACCGCCAATGTCGTTGTTCCAGTGGGGCATGCCACAAAGTGAGAAGTTCAAGCCGGCCGGTACCTGATTGCGCAAGGTCTCCCATGATGAACCCACGTCACCACTCCACACATTAGCCCCATAACGCTGCTGTCCCAAAAAGCCCGAACGGGTCAGGATAAACACACGTTTATCTGACGACACGGCACGCTGATGGTCGTACACTCCGCCAACGGACATGAGAGGATAGGCATTACGTACTTTGCGGAAAGACCCCATGTAGGTCTTCGTGTCCATATCTTCGGGCTTAAAATCCAAATGATCCGGTTCAGTAGAATCCATCCACCAAGCATCCATACCAAGCTTAAAGATTCCCTCGTTCAGGTATTTCCAGTAGATGTCACGAGCTTCAGGAGAATAAGCGTCATAGACGCGCACTCCGGAAGGGTACTCCGGATCTGGCGGCCAACTTTCCGTCCCAGCAGCCGGCCATGTCTTAAAATCATACAGCAACCCCTTGGCTGCCAATTCACGATAAGGCTTTGTAGCCGGACCAAACGACGACCAGATGGAAATAGCCATGTGCGCATTCATCGCATGTACGTCATCTATCATTTTTTGGGGATTATTGAATTGAGGATTCTGAAAGTCCATAGCATTCCACAAATAGTTGTGTCCCCAATATTGCCAATCTTGAATAATACCGTCAAGAGGTACACCTAATTCACGATACTTACGTACAACACCTACCGTCTCTTCTTGGCTCTTATAGCGTTCCTTACTTTGCCAATAACCATAAGTCCAAAGAGGAAACATCGATACCTCCCCCGTAAGGTAGCGTACCTGTGCTACCACACCGTCCGCATCGCCGCCGTACATGAAGTAATAATCCATGCAATCGCCCACATCCGACCGGAAAGAGGTCTCTTCCTCGTTATCCGTGAAAAGCGTGGGGGAATAATTGTCCCAATACAAGCCATAGCCTTTGGTCGACTGGAAGAAGGGACTGACATCCTCCACGTTCCCCTGAATCATGTTCTTCCGCACGCCCCTTTGTGACATTTTCCCGTTTTGCAACTGTCCCAACCCGTAAATGGCCTCGTCCGCATCGAGCTTGAAAGCCTGATACACGTTGTAGGTGGCATCGCCTGCGTCGTCAAAGGGAACGAACGGCTTCTCCACCGGCTTCTCGGCAAGCAAAAGCTTGCCATCAGCCGTCCGGTAGGAAAATGCACCGGTAGACGTGTCAAGGTTCACTTGCAAGACTTTGGTGTCCATCACGATGGCACCATCCTTGATACCGACCTTGACCCCGACCTCGCCCGGCGAGGCCACGACCGCCAGGCTCTTCTTCTCAAAGTGTTCGACCTGGGGAGACTTGACCACCCTCACCACCGAAGGCGTGAAGAACTGCACCTCCACGTCAACCCCGCCTGCGGCGGCTTTAATGCCGTAAGCCGTTTTTTGGTAATCCTGGGCAGACAGCCATGTGGCACAAACCAGTCCGCCCAACACAAACATTGTCTTTCTCATACTTGTCTTTTACATTAATAGATCCATACATTTGTTTTTATTGTTGCAACGCTGCAAAGTTAAAGCCCCCGCTCCCAAACAGGGCATACTCATGTTGAAAAACAACAATAACCATGTTGATTTCGCGCCGACGTGTTACGCTACACAAACAACAGGGTTACATTTAACATGTCTCCGTTTGACATGCGGGAAAACATGTACAGAACCTCATACAGTGGTTTCAGGACAGTCCGGGCAAAGAGACCCAAAGCAGGCGCGGCCTTTGCAATATAGCTACCATGAGGAAACCCAACCACCGACATCCGTATTCCCACAGCCGGCAAGACCTGCCCCATTGCCTTCAACCGCCTGCTTCAGGATGCCTCTCCGCCCAGCCCTGAATTAACTAAAACGCCAGTAATCCCAGTTCATCAGGTTCTTGCCGGCGCCGCCTTTGAAAAGGAACACCAGGTCATGTACGCCTTTAGCCCCTTTCACGCGGCATTCCATTTCTTTATACGCCTGCATGCCTCCGGTGGCCTTTACCTCCAACGTGCCCACCAATGGTCCGTCGACACGGTCCAGATGTATCTCTACGGTACAGCCTTGCTCCGCAGCGATGCAGGCACGGAAACGTTTGGCACCGCGCTTCCCGAAGTCCACGCCACGAACAATCAACGAGTCGCCATCATCCACAGCCGTCACATAGATGCCGCCGTCCGGCATCTTCTCCGTCTTCAATCCATATCCCCAAGCCATCGTCTCGGCCTCCACTCTGCGGTACGGGTCGAAATGCTCAATCTGTTCCACCTTCACATCCTTAAAATAAGGCACTTCTTGTATCGTGCCGTCAGCATTATAGTGCATCTCGGCCACAGAGATGGAACGGCGTTCGTGGTGTTCTTCCATTTCCAGACGCAACAAGTCGTAATTCTGTCCGAACACGTACGTCTTTCCCTTGTAGTCGATAATGCCGGGATGGTTGCCGCGCGTACGGTCGGTCGGACGCATGATGTATCCCTTCACGTCCCACGGACCGGTAGGAGAATCGCTCATGGCATAACCGATGCCTTCGGGGCAGCAAGTGGAAGCAAAGGCCAAGTAATAACGGTTGTTGCGCTTGTAAAACCATGGCCCTTCCTGATAAGTCTTCAGCTTGCCGATTTTTACGATGTCGCCCGAGGTAGAAATCATGTCTTCGTTGAGCTTCACATAATAAAGATTGGGGTTGCCCCAATACATATAAGCCTGTCCGTCGTCGTCGATATATACCGTGGGGTCGATGTCGTCCCAATGCTCCTTTTGCCATACCAAAGGCTTGCCGATAGGGTCTTTAAAAGGACCGTAAGGCGAGTCGGATACCAACACGCCGATTCCATTGCCATGAAGCGGACAGTACATATAGAACTTGCCATTACGTTCGACGACCTGCAAAGCCCATGCCCCGTTGTCACGCTTACGCCAAGTGAAGTCCTTCAACGAAGCAATGGGACCGTGGTCGGTCCAGTTCACCATGTCGGTGGAAGTGTAAAGTTGCCAATCCAACATTTTGAACCCATATCCCTGTGCATCGTCCTCGTCATGGGACGTATAAAGGAACACGGTGTCGTTGTACACCATCGGCGCGGGGTCGGCCGTGTACTTGGTCTGGATAATGGGCTCTTGTGCGTAAAGCACGGTTTGCCCTGCACATGCCAACAATGTGGCGAGGGCGGATGTCATAAGTGAACGTTTCATTTTATTAATCTATTATTTAAAGGTTATCTTTTATAGCCAAAATACCATCCTTAGGATTCGGACGACCGGAAAAAAAGCCTCAATGTTTCAGCCAGATAGGCACGGGCGTTCATCCATGTATGTCCCCCGTCCGTGATACGCGTCCGGCAGGAAATGCCTTTCTCCCGAAAATAATCGAGGTGTCTCATCACATCGGCATAGAGGAAATCTCCGCGCCCTACACCGAACCACTTCACCCGGTAGAGGGAGTCCATACGTGCGGGATTCCCCATAAGCTGCCCGAAATGGCGCTCCATCACCTGCGGAGTAAGATAGGCACTATAAGAAGCCACGTGGGCGAACAATTCAGGATGGGAAAAGGCTGCAAACAGAGCCTGCCCGCCGCCACGCGAGAACCCGCCCACCGCACGGGACTCGCGCGAAAGCTCCGTACGGAAACTTGACTCCACATAGGGTATCACGGCTTCCGTCAGTTCGCGGGCGAAGGTGGCATACATCTCGGCAGCCTCAGGCGATGAGGGCATGGGCGTACCATGAGACGGCATATAACCGTACGGCATGACTACGAGCATAGGCTCGGCCTCGCCTCTGGCGATGAGATTGTCCAAAATGGCATCCACACGCCCTACCTTGTACCAGGTTTCCTCCGTATCGGTCGTGCCGCTCACGAGATAAAGCACGGGGTAACACCGTTCGGTCTCCCGGTCATAGCCCGGAGGCGTATAAACCAACATCGTACGATCGGCGTGCAAAACCTCGGAATAATAACTGCAATAGCGTACCTGTCCCCTCGGAACATCTTTATGGCGCGCATAGAGGGCTGCCGTATCCGGCATCTCCAGCAAACTGGCTTTGAAACGTTCGTTGGGAAAAATCAAGGGATTACTCGGGTCGGAGCTCTCTACTCCATCGATATGGAATGAATAAGGATAAATGTCGGGACGATCTATCTTTACCGTCACGCTCCACACTCCATCAGTTTCTTTCCGCATCGGGCATGTGCCTTCCATAAACTGTCCCGAAAGCTCCACTCGTGAAGCCGAGGGAGCACTGACTGAGAAGGTCACCTCCCCACCGGTATCCACACGGGGCGACACGACCGGGTTATTCCACGGATTCCCTTGTGCCACAACCGAGGTCGGCCAACCTACGGCAAAGCATAAAATAATCATGCCCAAGAACCTCATGATTCTTTCATCTTATTTGGGAGAAACAAGAAAAACAACAGCCGGATACAAGCAAGAAATGCCCTCCGGCTGTCTTTTTCCCTCTTTTATCGGTTTACTATCATCAGACCGCCGTTGCAAGGAATCGTCACTTTCACGGTCTGCTTCTTCCCAAGCTTCACAGACTTCACTTCTCCCTGCAATTCTTTATCATCGGCATATACCTGCAATTCCGTACCGGAAGCCCACATCGGCAAAGTGATTTCCGTCTTCAGCGTTTCCTGCTGCGCGTTCACTCCCGCCACATACCATTTGTCACCGTGACGACGCGCCAGAATGACGTATTTTCCGGGATAACCGTCGATGAAACGGACATCATCCCACGTCGCGGGCACTTGCTTCATGAAATCTATCGCCCAAGCCGGAGCGTCCGTCAGGTTGTTGGGAGTGAGGGCAAAGTGTTGCACGGGAGACTGGAACAATACGGCCGTGGCCAACGCGTAGACATCGGATGTCACCCGGCGGCTGCCGCGCGGTTCGTTCTTCGCATTATAATACTTGTTCAACGCACTGCCACCGAAGTCCATGCTGGCCACCGTGTTCCGTATGAAAGGATGCAGGCAGGCATTGAAAGCCTCGGCATCGCAACTCTTCTGAGAAAAGTGCAGGTTTTCACTGGCCAATACCGCCTCACTGGCCACGAAGTTGGGATACATCCGCTCCCAACCGCGCGGAAGGGTACAACCGTGGTAAATCACCATCAAACCGTAATCGTTGGCATCCGCCAGGATGTCTTCGTAAAGCTGCATGGTCTGTTGCTTGTCGCTCCCGAGAAAGTCTACCTTGATGCCCCGGATACCGGTTTCCTTCATCCATTTCATTTCACGGTGGCGGGCTATCGTGTTGTGCATGCGGTTGCGCGGCCCCTGGGGCGCATCGTTCCAATAACCGTTGGAATTGTACCACAAATACAGGCCGACCCCCTTGGCTGCGGCGTAACGGGCCAGTTCCGCTATCCGTTCATGCCCGACACGCGAGTCCCACCATGCGTCCACAAGCACGCTCTCGTAACCCATGTCTGCCGCGAAGTCCACATAACGCTTCTGGTCCTCATAGTTCATGCTGTTGTCGCCAGCGATAATCCAGCTCCACGTGCCGCGACCGTAGACATACCGGCGCGAAGGCTCATAGAGAGGTTCCACCACGTCGTATGGTATGGTGGTCTCCACAATCGGTGCCAACGTCTGTCCCACGGTAATCGTGCGCCAAGGCGTCTCGCCGGGCAGGGAGATGCCGGGGCTGGTTGTCCCATTGCCGTTATATTCCCCCTCCTGCGGGAAGCCGATGGTGTAAAGCCCGCCATCCTTTCCCATCAGGCGGCTTGCACAATAGCGGCTGTCCACTCCCGTCTCGGAAATCAGCACCCAGCCCTTGTCTCCCGTACGGAACAAGCAAGGAAAGGTATAGCCATGCCCCCATCCGTTCTTTCCCATCTCATTGTCCACGGTGTAACCGGTCTCATAACTGGGACTGGTTCGCGCGAAGCCTCCCATCGGTCCCGATTGCGGGCAAAGGAACGTCGTGGTGCCCTGAGGAAGCACGAAGCCCGTAGTCTCTTCCTTCACCACGCAGCACAGGGTATTCCCCTGCGGGTACACTTTATATTTAAAGGCCACGTCATGGTCTGTCTCTTATACACATCTCCGAGCCCACGAGACCGTACTAGATCTCG
>ERZ1504222.50-NODE-50-length-23725-cov-6.679848_pt1 | contig 23725 bp, 20 predicted proteins | sample MGYA00575512_ERZ1504222 | MGnify/ENA primary metagenome ERZ1504222 (study PRJEB39906, sample SAMEA3182094) | gut metagenome | biome: human; feature: gut; material: Stool; isolation source: human stools | place: Canada | collected 2012-02-21 ...
CTCGTGGGCTCGGAGATGTGTATAAGAGACAGCATTATAGCAGCCATAGCGGAAATAACATACGGCATGAACCCGTTGTTCGCGGTGCCGCTGTATGAAAATGACGGAATGAATCCCGACAGCGTGGTATTTTTCCGGTATATCATGGCATTGCCGATTATCGCAGCCATGGTGATAATGCGCGGACGCCGACTTGCGATACCGCGTTATGCCGTCGTACCGTCAATCATATTGGGACTGCTCATGGCGCTGTCGTCGCTGACCCTATTTCTGAGCTACAAATATATGAACGCCGGCATTGCATCGACACTGCTTTTCATATATCCCATAATAGTGGCGCTGATAATGGTGATATTTTTCAAGGAACGGATTTCAGTGCGCCTTATATGCTGTATAATAGTCTCGCTCGTGGGCATCGCACTGCTCTACAAGGGCCCCGACGGAGCTACACTTGACACGATGGGTACGATATTTGTCGTGGTTTCCGCGCTGTCCTACGCCATATATCTTGTCGGCATCAACCATCGCCGCATGGCCGGGATACCGATACTGCCGCTTACATTCTTCATGCTTCTGTTCGGCACGTTGCTATTTGTCGGACGTCTTGCTGCCGGAGTTGAGCTGACTACGCCAAAGGTATGGTACCACTGGGGCAATCTTATAGGGCTCGCCGTATTCCCGACAGCAATCTCATTCATTTGCACCACTCGGGCGATACAGATTATAGGCCCGATGCCTACCGCCATACTCGGTGCCCTCGAGCCTGCTTCAGCTATATTTTTCGGCGTCACGATACTCGGGCAGGGGATAACCTCGCGGGATTTTCTCGGACTGATACTTATCGTGGCCGCAGTTACTACCGTGATAGCCGGCTCGCATGTTACGACAGTGCTGTTGCGCGTACGTAAGATGTTCCCACGTCTGCCGTTTAATATATTTAAAAGGCACTGATTTGTACCGCAATAACTCGTCCTCGAAAAAAATGCGCACAAAATTGCTCCAAAAAGTTGGTGGATTAAAACAAAATTATTAACTTTGCAGTGCAAAACCCAAAAGCAAGGTTCCTTGGCCGAGTGGTTAGGCACCGGTCTGCAAAACCGTTTACAGCAGTTCGATTCTGCTAGGAACCTCAAAAACAAGCCCGACAATTTGTCGGGCTTATTTGTTTTACAGATGAATCTGTTCGTATTCGCGGGGTGTTGCAAAACTGCGAAATTTCGGCAACCAAAGTAGGGGCACACGGTCCGTGCGTCCGATAATGCACTGATAATCAATGTTTGCTTTCCGGACGCACAGACCGTGCGTCCCTACTATTAGAAGTTCTGCAACACCCTATACTGATTGTAAAATTTTATATCTCTACGTATATGCCGTCACTTGACACCGAAAGTATAATAATAGCATTGCTTCTGACAATATTTGCCGGAGGCTGCACCGGTATTGGTGCCATTTTATCGTTTTTTACAAGGCGAGACAATACAAAAATCCTTTCGGCGGCCATGGGCCTTTCGGCCGGAGTGATGGTGTATATCTCCTTTATGGAGATGCTGCCGCAGGCGCGTGCCGCACTGTCGGGCGAATATGGCGAGAGAGCGGCCACCTGGTGGATGCTTGTGGCATTTTTTGCGGGCATAGCCATAATAGCTCTTATCGATAAATTTATTCCTGAGGATGAAAATCCCCATGAGATGCACACCATGAGCGAACTTGCCGTGCCGGGCAACCACCATACCGGGCTCAAGCGCACCGGCACCATGCTTGCAATTGCAATCGGCATACATAATTTCCCCGAAGGAATGGCTACATTTATTTCGGCGCTCGACGGTCTTGACGTAGCGCTCCCTATCGTCATAGCTATCGCCATACACAACATCCCGGAGGGAATAGCCGTGTCTGTACCCATCTATCAGGCTACCGGCGACCGCAGGAAAGCTTTCCGCTATTCACTGCTGACAGGCCTTGCCGAGCCTGTAGGCGCTGTCGCCGGCATGGCGTTGCTGCTTCCATTCTGGTCGCCGTTGGTCAATGCGGTATGTCTTGCCACCGTGGCGGGCATAATGGTCTACATCTCTTTTGACGAGCTCCTTCCGGGGTCTGAACGTTACGGTCACCATCATCTTGCCCTCGCCGGCGTTATTGCCGGGATGGCGCTCATGGGGCTTACCCTGATAGTGCTTTGAGGCGTTTTTTATCCGCAGTGGAAATGCTCCTTTATCAGATGTCGCATCAGTTCCGTATTATTGGCGGCGCGTGAGGATAGAGTCTCGTCGTCAAACAGACGCAATTGCGATATGCAGCGGTCGATGAGATTGGCGGGGAAAACGCCTTTAGCCTCATATAATTCGCGCTGTCTCTCGAGGGCTGCCGCGCTTTCCACGCACGATGCGGGCAGCGTATTGAGCCGCGCAAGCCGGTCGGCATTTTCCGGAGCATGGATATTTACATCGACGTAAGTTTCGGCCGCTATGTCGAGAGCGTTGTCGGTCTCGAAGCCAATGCGGGCCGCTACTGCAAGCGCCGCCAACAGGTAATACACATTGGCCGAGCAGTCGGCGCTGCGTATCTCGACAGTCTGTTTCTGCGAGGCATCGTAGCCCGACGGCGGTGTCGACGGATTGACGATGCTGCACATGTCGGTACGCGAATTCCAGCCCAGCGGCACTCTTACGAGCACCGAACGGTTGCGGTCGCCCCAGCATATATTGGTAGGTGCTTCCTGATGCGGTACGAGACGGAAATAGGAGGTAGGATTGGTGTTGCCGAATGCCGTGATTGACGGAGCCATTATCATAAGTCCGGCAACCATGCGCCGGGCGTCCTCACTCAGCCGCAGGTTTTCGTCAAGCATTACATTCTTGTCTCCCCGCATCAGTTTCATGTGGATATGGAGTCCTGAACCGGCTTTCCCGGTCGTTATTTTCGGAGCGAAAGTCACGTTGAGGCCGTTGCGGTAGGCGAGGTTGCGTATCACCCATTTGGCGAGCAGGAGCTGGTCGGCCGCCTGTTGTGCGGGAACAGGAAGAAACTCTATTTCGTTTTGTTCGTAGTTATATCCGTCGAGCACAAAATTGCCCACTTCGGAGTGACCGTATTTTATTGAGCCGCCCGTACGGGCGATATAGCTCATGCAGAGAGTACGGAAATCATTCAGTTTGGCGAACGGTGCCGATTCGTGGTAGCCACGCTGGTCGCAGGCGGGAAACTCATTGCTTGCCGGCGTTATGACATAGTATTCAAGTTCGCCCATCGCGTGGAATTCCAGCCCGGTAACCTCCCTGAATTTTTCACATGCATTTTTCAGCGTCATTTCAGGCGCGCTCGCAAGCGGACTTCCGTCCTTGTCGAAAAACGAGCACAACATCGTCAGTGTAGGTATTTCGGCGAACGGGTCCCGGAACGCAGTGCTGTAGCGCGGTATCACATACAGGTCGCTGCTTCCGGCTTCGATAAACGGGAACAGGCTCGAGCCGTCCACACGTTCGCCGCTCGCAAGAATATTGAGCAGGTACTCCCTGTCGTTGATTATGAAATTAAGGGTCTTAAGGCGTCCGTCGGCAGCAGGATACATGAAATTGACCATTTCAATACCGTTGTTCTCGACGTATTTTACAATATCGTCACGGGTGAAATCCGTTGGCTCTTTCCTCAGGAAGCGAACCACGTCGTTTTTGTGAAGTCCGAAATTCGTGTCCATGGTATTCGTGTTTAAGGTAAGTATATGCTGTAGGTAGCGTATCGCTATTCCAGGATTATGTCGCCGAACGATTCCGGCGCATGGAATTCGGGATGAAGTGTCCCTACCGGATTCCATGTCAGGAAATGTGGCTGCGACGTGCCCGTGGCGCATTTGCAGAGATTGCCTTTCATCAGCAACGGGGCGCCGGCGTATTCCACTCCTATAAGTGCGAGAGGTATACGTATCACTACATTCCACGCAAACAATCCCTCCACTTCGCGAAACGGCTGGTAGCCGCACGAAGCGTAGCGCTCGATTGTGCCGATTTCAGCGTCGGTAAGACGTTCTACGGGGCGACGCGTAGTGCGTCGGGCCGCATTGATGGCCCCGATGCAGTTGACATCGAAGTTCCAGTAGTCGCCGTCGGGGAAAGGACGGATGAAAAATGACACCGATGAATCTTCCCATACCGGTGTGTTGTTTTCGGAGTTGACAGCGCGCAGATAGTTACACCGCACGAAAAAGTCGAGATAAATCGCCTTGTCGGAATGCGCCGCGTTGACAACCGTCAACGGGTGGTATGGATACTCGTTGGGCCAGTTGAGCGAGTCAATTGAGCAGCGGGCGCCGCGTTCCTCTATTACGGGCATTGCCTCGTCAAGCGTCCTGTTGTCGAGTTCCTTGATATACGGTATGAGTAGTGACTTGTTCATTGCTGTTGTTTTTTTTGATATATCCGCTGATACCTTTGTAGATGCCCACTACCGCCATCACGATGAGTATCGTGCCGATGATGCGGTTGAGCAGCCACATCGAACGCACATTGAAGTGCGCGCGTATCTTGTTGACTATAAATGTTATGAAATACCACCACGCGAGTGCCCCGACGAATATCGACGCATACCCTACTATATAGTGGTAATACTGATACTCGGGCATGAGGAAGTTGAACCGTCCGAACAGGCCGATAATGAAGAACAGAATCAGCGGGTTGGAGAAAGTGAACAGAAATCCTGTGCCGATATCCTTGAAAAATGTAGTTTTGTTTTCGCGCCGTTTGCGCAGCGCCCGCGCCGGATTTTTCTGAAACAGATATATGGCGAACGCCACGAGCACAATCGAGCCGAATATCTGCAGCAGGAAATCGTGCGACTCGATGAAATCGGTGATAAATGCAAGTCCCAGACCGGTGAGCAGACAGTAGAAAATATCGGAAAACGCCGCTCCTATGCCGGTGAAAAACGCCGCCCATCTCCCTTTGTTGAGTGTCCGCTGGATAATAAGCATACCGACGGGACCCATCGGCGCCGATACAAGGACTCCGATGAGGAAACCGCTGATTATGATTTGTCCGAACGATTCCATATCTCGTTTTCACTCTTTGACAATGGTGCAGCGTGCTGCAGGTTGTTTTTACAAAGATAGCAAATCATGTTGATAGAATGTACCGATTATTCTATTTTTTTTGATATAATTTGCATTGGTTCGCCGTGAATCGTGCGCCCGGGCGCATAATATGCACATTTCTTAACGTATAAAGCCCGGAAGCATTGAGTTGCTTCCGGGCTTTGGCTGTGACGGGAATGATCCTCCTGATATGTACTGCAAAATTCAGATTGTCTAAATCTCTCGGATTATCTTACAAGGACTTTTGTCACCTGGCCGTCGACATTGACAATATACATTCCGGCTGCCACCCTGAGGGTAGGCATCATGAGGCCGGAGAGGTTGTATACCGCTACGTTGTCATACTCGCCGTCAATGATTATCTCGCCTTGTCCGCCGGTGACCTTGCATTTGTTCTGGCCGATTTCGTCAGTCACTATGTCGTCGACGCCGGCTACATCCTTGGTGGCGTATACGCAGTAGCTGTGGGCCGGTACGGATACGGATACCGAGGTGCCTGTGCCGTTGAGCGTGCCGCTGAAATTGCGCGAGGCGCTCAGCAGGTTGGAGTTGGCGGCTGTCAGTTTGGTTGCCGATACTGTCACGGTGCTTGCCGATGTACCCGGATTGATGAAGGCAATTATTTCCTTGTTGCCCTTGGTCAGACGTATGCTGCGCACACCGTTGCCGTTGTTGAAACCGGTATATACCGGAGTGACGTCCTTGTCAAACATGTCGGGATTGCTGCGACGCATCCAGTTCAGGTCAATATAATTCTGTCTGAGGCCCTTGCGGTCGTTGCTGTTGTAGTAGCTGGCCGGCGGCATATCCTTGGGATCTGTGCGGTTGGAGCTTGTGAGCTGGTAGTCATAGCCGATTTCGTCAAACTGAAGCATCATCTTCGGTCCGGGCGACATCATGAGCTGTGCCACCATGGTGCCGAGGCGTTTGAATCTGTCGCCGCTCGATTTTATGGCGTTTTTCGCCTCATAGCCTACCCACTGCTCGTCGTGGCTCTGTGCGTAGTCAACTGTAGAGCATACGGGCCGGCTGCATTCCTTGGCGTTGAAGTAGCGTAGATTGGCGCTTGAGCTGCTCTTTATGAAGTTAATGGCATTGCCGTTCTGGTTGTTCCACTGGTACTGGCCGTCGTTGCCGAGCTGGGTCTCTTCCTGTACGCCGGCGAGGTTTTCGTTTATGTGTATCACATTGGGCTTGACCTTCTTCATGGCGGCGTGGAGGCGTATCATACGGTCTATGCGGCTTTGGTTGTAGGCTTCGGTGCCGCTGCCGTAGCTGTTGCTGTCGCCGAGGCCTTTCACGAGGTCAAAACGGAATCCGTCGACCTTGTATTTGGTGAGCCAGAACGTAAGTACATCGACCCAGTGCTGTTCAACGAGCGGATATTCCTGCTTGATATCCTCATATACACCGTAGTCGTGGGGAGCTGTCTTGTTGTAGAACGGGCTTGTGCCGGCGTCGTACATGGCATACCAGGGGTGCAGACCGGGAGTGTGGTTGAACACTATGTCAAGAATGACAGCGATACCGCATTTGTGGCAAGTGTCGATAAATTCCTTAAGGTCGTCGGGCGAACCGTAGGCCTTGTCGAGGGCCATGTAGGCGTTGGTGCTGTAGCCCCATGAGTTGTTGCCGTCAAATTCCATCACCGGCAGAAGCTCTATGGCCGATACGCCGAGTTCGTTGAGTTCGGGGATTTTTTCAATGGCCTTGCGGAGAGTACCGTCGGCTTTCTTTGACGTGCCGGTGAAGTCGCGTACAAGAAGTTCATAGATGACGAGGGAATTCGGATTGGTTACCTTGAAATCATTCACCTGCCATCTGTAAGTATCGTGCATGTCGCCTTTATAGACTGCGAGAATCGTGTCATCGAAACGGCTGTAGGGGTATTCGGGACAATCGGGGAATACATCGGCGCCGACATCCTGGTCGAGCCATTTGTCGCTGTGCGGGTCGAGTATGAGATTGGCGTACGGGTCGCCCACTTTGTATTTGCCGTCGACAAGATAGTAGTAGGGATAGTATGTAGAATTGTCAAGCCCTTTGACCGTGTGCCAGAAATAACGGTAACCGTTATAGTCCTGATATTTCATGGTATTGGAGCTGAGCACCTTGTAGTCATCCCACGAACCGACCATTATCACCGACGATTTGCCGGGAGCGGCGATGCAGAATGTCACGCTGCCGTCGGCATTCTTCACTGCGCCCTGCTTGGGCGTACCGCCGGGATAGTTCTGCTGATCCGACGGCTTGACATATACCACGGGTATCGTCACCTCTTTGGTGCCGTTGCTGTTGGTCGCTACTGCCTTTACATCATTTTGTGCGCCGGGAGTGGAGAACGATTGGGTATAAGTGAGCGAAGTGGCATTTGTGGCAGATTTCACTTCCTTATTGTCCACATACAGTTTGAGCGTGGCTGACTGGGTCGACGATGCCGTAAACGTTATATCGGTGGCTTTGGTGATGGTAGTGTTTGCCGGGCTGGTCGTAAGCGAGAGATACAATCCTTCGGGATATACGTCGATAAATTGGTCGGAAGTCTGTACGTTGGAGGCACTGTTACGGGCTATGATACAAATTTTAGTCACATGCTCATCAGCTTTGGTAATGCCGAAATATGAGCGTATGTCACCAATTGTAATCTGGAACTGGTTGGCTCCGACACGTTTCAATTTGTATTTATCTGCGTTGTCTCCCCAGTCGGAGGTATGTGCCCAGCTGTTGGGCGACAGATTGGTGTAAACGCCGATATGGGCGTAGAGGTCGGTCGACAGATTCTGCAGTCCTGCCACACCCGACTCGGCGGCATTGAATGTTATCACCACATTTTTGCTCGATTCCTGCAACGGTGCGGGCGAGGGCGTGAACATGGCTGCCTTAACACTCAGGGCCGACAGCATTATCAATGCCGTGAACGCGGTTAAGATTCTCTTCATGATTAAAGTTGTTGTGATTTTTATGGTTAAAATTATTAGTATAAATTCCGGTTATAGTAGTGGTAATGTTCAATCCGTTATAAATCAGAAACTGAATAAGGCTATTGCAAAAAATGTAAGTGACTGCAGGCAGAGATGTCAGGTTAAAGTAGGCCAAGCCCCATAAATCCTTAATTTATATAATATTTACAAAGATACAAAATAATTATCCCGAATGCAACTATTTTTGCTTTTTTATCAGTTCGTTACTGCAAAAGTAACTGCAAAAGTAACTGTCCGGCGGCCAACCTTATTGGTTACAAGCGGATTTGTATGGCTGTTCCCCGGAGCAACCGGTAGTGAAATCTGATTATCAGCTGTTTGGTGAGGGTGTTGCAAAACTTTCAATAGTAGGGACGCACAGACCGTGCAATGCGGTTCTCCGCTATTTGAACCGCATTTATAACACAATCCTGCAGAAGAGAAGCTGTCCTTATCCCGCGATATTCAATAATTGCGGAACTCTTTGCGCGATGCGTCGATACGCAGCATTATGAACAGCAATACGGTAAATCCCCACAGCGATGACCCTCCGTAGCTGAAGAAGGGGAGCGGTATGCCGATTACGGGGCACAGGCCTATGACCATGCCGATATTGATGCACAGGTGGAATATCAGATAACTTGCCACGCAGTAGGAATATACCCTTCCGAATGGGGTAGGCTGCCGCTCGGCTATCGCTATCACGCGCAGTATCAGCGCCAGGAAGAGTATTATTGTGATTGACGAGCCGATGAAGCCTTCCTCCTCGCCGATTGTGCAGAATATAAAGTCGGTATGCTGCTCGGGCACATATTTCAGCTTGGTCTGAGTACCGTTGAGAAATCCCTTGCCTGCGAGGCCTCCCGAGCCGATTGCGATCTTTGCCTGATTGACGTTATACCCGGCTTTCAGGGGGTCGTCCTCGATGCCGAGCGACACTTTGATACGTGTCTGCTGGTGCGGCTGCAGGGCTTTGTTGAACACATAGTTGACCGACAGCATGAACGCCAGTGCCGAACCGGCCACGATTACAGGCATTATCAACCTGGGACAATGGCTTTTTATCATCTCATACACACAGTATACCATGCCTGTTGCCGTCACCCCAAGCATTGTGGCGAACCCGGGCAGTTCGATACCGGCTATCGCGGCGATGCCTGTTATCACTATTCCGGCAAATATGAACCACAAGGCAAGATTGCGCGAGGCAAGTGCGCTTTTGCTGAAAAATGCCGATATTGCTACCATGACGAGGTCAATCAGCACGAACACTACAAATTCGCCCGTCGGCATTCCGAGCACGGCCGAGGTGGTATATTTTACGGTAACGACGAATATCACAATGGCAAATACGAAAGCAAAGAGCACAAGTCCGCTCATGCCCTCGCGATAGAGAACGAACATAAGCGAAAGGTAAACCAGTGCCGAGCCCGTTTCATTCTGGGCAAGGATAAGCACGATTGGTAATCCTATGATTGCGAGAGCCTTTATGTAATTTGCCTTTTTGGCATTGAGGCTGAAATTGTAGCCGCTGAACAGTTTCGCAAGCGCCAGTGCCGTGGCAAATTTACCGAATTCGGCCGGCTGCAGACTCATCGGCCCGAGCACAAGCCATGAATGCGACCCCTTGATGTTCGGCGCTATGACGATAGTGACCATCAGCAGCACCACTATTGCGAAATATATGGGGTAGGCGTAGGTCTCATACATCCGTTTGTCGATAAGCAGCAATATGAAGCCGAGCACGAATGAGAATCCTATCCATCTGATCTGTTTCCCTGAAAATTCATCAAACGAGAATATGCTGGCATTGTCAAAGTCGTAGCTTGCGGCGTAGATACTTATGGCGCCGCCAATCACGAGCAGCAGATACAGCAGTATCACCACCAAGTCTACCGAACGAAATATCGATGCCCTATCAGTGCTTCTTGACTCCACTATTGATAATTGTATTTGATGTTAACATTCTTTCTTCAAGATACTTGCGCTGCGGCGAAATCTCCCCCTTGAGATATTTCTCCATCACGAGCGAGCCGATTGGCACTCCGTAGGTTGCGCCGAAGCCGGCGTTCTGCACATAGACGCATATCGCTATCTTCGGGTCATTGTATGGCGCGAATCCTATGAAAGCCGAGTGGTCCTTGCCGTGGGGATTCTGTGCCGTTCCCGTCTTGCCGCATACCTCGATGTCGGGCAATGCGGCCAGGCGGCAGGTTCCGCCGGTCACTGCCATGCGCATACCTTCGGCGACAGCGTCATAATGCTCGTGGTCAATGGTCGGATAGCGTTTTTCAAGATACTGGCTCTCGAGCACGGTATCCTGCACCTCTTTGACCACGTGTGGGGTTATGAACCATCCGCGGTTGGCTACCGTAGCACACAGGTTGGCTATCTGCAGCGGCGTGGCAAGTATCTCTCCCTGGCCTATTGCAATCGAAATTATGGTGTTTGCACTCCAGCGATTCGCTCCGTAAATTTTGTCGTAGTACTGTGCGTTAGGTATGAATCCGCGGCTTTCACTTGGCAGGTCGACTCCGAGTTTATAGCCGTAGCCCATGCTGACGAGATGCTTTTTCCATGTCTCGAACGCGTTGGCTACCGAGCCGTATTTGGAGCGGCGGTTGTCGAGCATGTTTTTCAGTCCCCAGCAGAAATATCCGTTGCACGATGTCTGCAATGCGGGTTTGAGCGGAAGCGGCGAACCGTGGCCGTGGCATCCTACACGCAGACCGCCGTTTATATATCCGTGGTAACATGGATATGTGGTCTGTAACGTGATTATCCCTTCCTGGAGCAATATCAGGCCCTGAGTCGGTTTGAATGTGGAGCCGGGGGGGTAGGCGGCCATAAGCGCGCGGTCAAACAGCGGCTTGTAGAAATCCTCCGTGAGTTTCTTGTAATTCTCGCCGCGCTGGCGTCCGATCAGTTCGGTCGGATCGTATGTCGGGCTTGATACCATGCATAGTATCTCGCCGGTCGACGGTTCTATTGCCACTACGGCTCCGATTTTATTGACCATCAGACTCTCGGCATACTCCTGGAGTTTAATGTCAAGGCTCAGCTTGAGATTGCGGCCGGCTATGCCCGGAATATCCTCCGCGCCGTCGCGGTAACGTCCCTGTATGCGGCCGTGTGCGTCGCGTATGAGTATCTCTTTTCCCTTGAATCCGCGCAGATGATGGTCATAACTCTTTTCCACGCCGAGGTCGCCGCAATAGTCGCCACGCTCATAGTATGGGTCGCGCTTTATGTCGGCGGGGTTTACCTCGCGTATGTTGCCGAGCACGTTGGCCGCCGAGCGGTGGTTGTACTGGCGGAGTATGCGTTTCTGTATGAAGAAGCCGGGAAAGCGGTATAGTTTTTCCTGGAGGCGGCCGTAGTCCTGTGCCGACAGCTGGGTGATGAGTGTCTGTGGTGTGTAGGTAGAGTAGCCTACTGATTTACGCATGTCGGCCAGACGCTTGTCAAATTGTTCGCGTGTAATGTTGAGCGTATTGCAGAAGTCGGTGGTATCGAACGGCTGCACGTCGCGCGGTATCATCATTACGTCGTATGCTGGCTGGTTGTAGACCACCAGTTCGCCGTTGCGGTCGTAGATAAGGCCGCGGGAAGGGTATACCGTCTTCTTCAGGAAGGCGTTGTTGTCGGCCGAATCCTTGTATTTGTCATCGTCGAGCTGGATGCTGTACAGCCGGGCAATATAGATTATTGCTATTAATATGATGAATGACGCGACAACATATTTGCGTTTTTCAAGCTTATAGTCTTTTCTCACGTCGGCGGGATGTTAAAGAGTCAATAGCGATTATTATGATAAAAGTCAAAAGCGTGCTCGAGGCTATCTTTATGAATAACCGCAAGGGATTGAAAAATGAAAAAGTCTCAATGAGGAAAAACAGCGTGCAGTATATGAGCGAAATGGAAAATATATATTTTAGATATACCGCCACGCCAAGCGAGCGGAACGACGGCTGCGGTGTCGACATCTCGTCCTCTCTCGGGAAATAGAGATGAAGCACGGGCTTGCGCAGAAGTCCGAGTATGGTGCATGCCAGCGAGTTCATCCCCTGTGTGTCGGAGAAGATATCTATTGTCAGCCCGAGCAGGAATGAGATTGTAAGCACCCAGTTGACGCCGAGTGTCACCGGCAGCTTGATTATGACATAGATAAACACCAGAGGCACGGCGTAGCCGAACAGGCAGATGTGGTTGAACACTATTACCTGTGTCAACACCATCAATACGTATAATATTGCAAATTGCAGGGCTGTCTTGACCATCGGGTTTATTGTTTGGCGGTTGGTTTTCCTTCATTCTCATCAATTTCCACCTGCTTGATTGAGTCGGAAATATCGCTTGAAATCACTCGTACTGTCGACAGGCGCGAGAAGTCGGTCAGCAGTTTTACGCGTAGTGTATAGAAATTGTCGTCAATCGTTTTCTCACTGCCTGTCACTATGCCGACCGGTATCCCTTCGGGAAACATCGCGGAATATCCGCTGGTGACCACCGTATCGCCGGTGGTGTAGATCGTATGTCGCGGAAGCTCTTCAAGCAACGCTATCTGCGGGTCCTTTCCGTCCCACACGAGCGAGCCGAACGCTTCGTTTCCCTTGACTTTGCACGACAGCCTGAAATTGGGATTGAGCAGCGAAATCAGGCGCGAATAGCTGTCGCCTACAATATTCACAACGCCTACAATACCGTTTTGGTCAACCACGCCCATCTCAGGCTTGATGCCGTCTTTGGCGCCTTTGTTGATTGTGATGTAGTTGTACGGACGGTGGATGCTGTTGTTGATTACCGATGCGATTATGAACCGGTATGGGCGCAACGGCTCCGGGGCGACCATCGTGTCGGCATAATATTTCTCCTGATACATTTGCAGGGTCGCTTTCATGCCGAGAAGTTCCTCTTCAAGGCGTGCGTTCTGCAGCTGTAGCTCCTCGTTGGTTTCCCGCAGGTTGAAGTATGAGGTGATATTATGCGACAAGTCATATATCCCTGCCGTAAGTCTTCCCGCCGATGTCATGTACACATGATGCTGGTAGGGATTTTTGTCAAACAGGAATATACAACTCACAATCACATAGAATGCAAATACAAACCATGTGCTGTACTTTATGAGAAAATCAATGAGATTGCGCACCTGACAGCGTGATTAACTACGTGATTTATTGAGTTGAAATGCAAGTATGCCGTAACCGTATGACGTGGGTATCGCATTATTCTTCATTCCGCGGTTAAAAACCGCGGCTACTATACCAAGCGATTTGGCGCTCAGGCCGGTAGTAGCCGCGGTTTTTAACCGCGGTTTGTAAAAATTGAATTTTGCCACAACCATAACAGAGTGATTTGGGTTGCATATTTGCTCCGGCTGGATGCCGTTTGTTACCGTATGAGGAACGAGAAGTGGTCGATGTTTTTCAATGCCACACCCGTACCCTTGGCGACTGCAAGCAACGGTTCGTCGGCAACATGGAACTGTATGCCGATCTTGTCGGTCAGACGTTTGTCGAGACCACGCAGCAATGCACCGCCTCCGGCGAGCCAAATGCCGTTGTGAACAATATCTGCGTAAAGTTCGGGCGGAGTCTGCTCGAGTGCGCTCAATACGGCTGCCTCTATTTTTGAAATCGATTTCTCGATGCAGTGCGAGATTTCCTGATACGACACGGGGATTTCCATCGGGAGTGCGGTCATCTGGTTGGGCCCGTGCACGATGTAGTCCTCAGGCGGATTTTCGAGTTCGGTAAGAGCCGAACCTACGTGCATCTTGATTTGCTCGGCCGTGCGTACTCCTACCTTGACATTATGCGCGCGACGCATGTGTCCCTGAATGTCGTCGGTCAGGTCGTCGCCGGCTATCTGTATACTCTTGTTGGAAACGATGCCTCCGAGAGAGATTACTGCAATCTCGGTGGTACCGCCGCCTATGTCGACTATCATGTTGCCTTCGGCTGCCGCTACGTCGAGGCCGATGCCGAGAGCAGCTGCCATAGGTTCGTATATCATGTAGACATCGCGGCCGTTGGCATGCTCAGAAGAGTCACGCACCGCACGTATCTCCACTTCGGTCGAGCCGGAGGGGATGCCCACTACCATACGCAGCGAGGGGGAGAACCAGTTGTTTTTTGAACTTGCTTTCTTCACAAGGCCACGTATCATAAGCTCGGCGGCGTTGAAGTCGGCAATCACGCCTTTGCGCAGCGGGCGCACTGTGCGTATGTTGTCAGGCTCCTTGCCCTCCATGAGCTGGGCCTCCTTGCCGACAGCTATCAGCTTGTCGGTGCGGCGGTCGAGCGCCACAATCGAAGGCTCGTCGATGACGATTTTATCGTTGTGTATGATGATTGTATTGGCCGTGCCGAGGTCAATCGCAATCTCTTTGGTGAGGCTGAATAATCTCATTTTGTCTGTTTATCAATCAATGTTGGGGGTTATTAAGTAACTGTTTAAAATTATTTTATACTAACCATTCTCATTATTTTAATATTCTGCCGGAGTCTTTTCCGTCATAATATCAAAATAATTTTGAACAGTTACTTATAATCAAGTGTGAGGCTTTGATCAGTGCTTGAAGTGGCGTATGCCTGTTGTCACCATGGCCATGCCGTGGGCGTCGCAGTATTCCACAGATTCATTGTCGCGAATCGAGCCTCCGGGGTGAATCACGGCAGTGATGCCTGCCTGGTCGGCTATCTCCACGCAGTCAGCGAAGGGGAAGAACGCATCCGAAGCCATTACGGCGCCGTGGAGGTCGAATCCGAACGACTGAGCCTTGGCTATGGCCTGACGCAGGGCGTCAACACGTGATGTCTGGCCGATGCCGCTTGCATAGAGCTGGCCGTTCTTGGCAAGCACGATGGCGTTGCTCTTCGATTGCTTCACAATCTTGTTGGCAAACAGGAGGTCGTTGACTTGCTCGGCCGTGGGAGCGACTTTAGTTACAGTCTTGAGCATATCGGGAGTCTCGACGGCTGTATCGCGATCCTGTACGAGTGCGCCGTTGAGCACCGAACGGAACTGACGTGTGCGCGGAGCGGGGAGCTTCTGCACGAGTATTATGCGGTTTTTCTTCTGCTCGAGCACATTGAGGGCTCCTTCGGTATAGGAAGGAGCGATGATTACCTCGAAGAATATCTTGTTGATTTCATTCGCTACTTCCTCGTCAATCTCGGTGTTGGAGATAAGCACTCCGCCGAATGCCGATACTGGGTCGCCGGCAAGGGCATCGGTCCATGCCTGAAGGATTGTGGGACGGGTTGCCACGCCGCAAGCGTTGTTATGTTTCAGTATGGCGAAAGTAGGCTCGGTGCCGAATTCCGCCATAAGCTGGGTCGCGGCGTCGATGTCGAGGAGGTTGTTGTACGAAATCTCCTTACCGTGGAGCTGGTCGAACATGGCGTTGAGGTCTCCGTAGAAGAATCCTTTCTGGTGGGGGTTCTCGCCGTAGCGCATGGCGCGCTGTCCGTTGAGGGCGATACGCAGGTCGTCGGCGTCGGCGCCTGCGAAATAGTTGTATATCGCTGCGTCATAGCCTGATGAAACGGCAAAAGCCTCTTTGGCGAACCAGCGGCGCTGTTCAAGGGTGGAAGATGCGCCCGATGCCTTGAGCATCTCGGCGAGAGGTGCGTATTGCTGTTTTGATGTTACAATCACAACGTCGTTGTAGTTCTTGGCAGCTCCTCTTATGAGGGAGATGCCGCCTATGTCGATTTTTTCTATGATGTCAGCGTCGGATGCTCCGGATGCCACAGTGGCTTCAAACGGATACAGGTCGACTATCACCAGGTCGATTTCGGGTATTTCATATTGAGCTATCTGCTGACGGTCGCCTTCATTTTCGCGACGGTTGAGTATTCCGCCGAATACTTTGGGGTGCAGCGTCTTCACACGTCCGCCGAGTATCGACGGGTAGCCGGTAAGATCCTCTACAGCCTGACAGCTGTAGCCTAAACTCTCGATAAATGATTTTGTACCTCCAGTGGAAAGAAACTTAACGCCATCAGCGTTCAGCAGACTCAGGATTTCTTCCAATCCATCTTTGTAAAATACCGAAACAAGTGCGGTTTTAATCTTCTTTACGTCAGACATAGTGACTCTTTTGTTGTTATTCGTTGAATTTAGAGTGCAAATTTAAAAATTTTTTTTCACACATGTAGCGCTTTTTTCATCTTTTACTAAACAGATTTTACTGATAAATGTTAAATATGTATACATTTAATAATTTTCTTATGAAAAAGATTGGAATTTTCTATGGCTCTAATACCGGCACTACCGAGGCTGTAGCCGGTAGACTCGCAAAACTTTTCGGCGTAGGGGAGGCTGATGTCCATGATATTGCTACGGTGGCCCCGTCACGTTTCGGCGACTACGATGTGCTTGTGCTCGGCACGTCGACATGGGGTGCCGGCGATTTACAGGAAGACTGGTATGATTTTGTCGACGGTGCTGATGCTCTTGACCTTGCCGGCAAGAAAATCGCACTTTTCGGCTGCGGCGACGAGACCATGACCGACACGTTCTGTTCAGGTGTCGGTAAACTCTATGAACGCTTCAAGCCCACAGGTGCGACATTCGTCGGTGAATTTGATGCCGACGGCTACACATTCAACCATTCCGGCGCATATATCGACGGCGCTTACGTAGGGCTGCTTCTTGATGAGGTCAATCACCCCGAGCTGACCGACCTGCGTATCCGCAGATGGGTCACGGAAGTGATGTCGCAAATCGACAAATGACCCTATCGGTTGTTATAAGATACCCTCTAAAAAATGCGTTTCTGCCGATTTATCGCAGAAACGCGTTTTTTATTTATACGATTCTTCAAGGTCCAGTAAATATTTTTTTACGGGAAGTCCTCCGCTATAACCCGTAAGCCTGTTGTCGCTGCCTATGACACGGTGGCACGGGATGAATATTGAGATAGGGTTGGTGGCATTGGCAGAGGCGACTGCCCGTACGGCTTTAGGATTGCCGACACGACGCGCAAGTTCGGCATACGATATAGTCTCTCCATACGGAATATTCAGAAGTTCACGCCGGACACGGCATTGGAATTCGGAGCCTGTCAGTTCGAGCGGTATATCAAATTCCCTGCGTGTGCCGTTGAAATACTCGTTGAGTTGTGCGATTGCCCGCTCTATGACGGGTGATGTGCCTTCTTCGTATCTCGCTTCGAGACGGCGCTCCGGCTGTCGGTTGATACGGCTGCGTCGTTCACCGGTTGTCCAGTCGCAGATGCAGAGCAAGTCGCCGGACGAACCGATTGTCAATTCTCCGGCCGCTGATTTATAAGTGCTGATGATGATTCTTTTCATGTGCTTGGTCATAAAAAATATCTGAAAGGATTGTAAAGTTACATTTTTTTTGAGGAATTATTAATGGCTGCGACAAGATAAAGCCGGTGTTAGCACGAATATATTGACTATATGCGTCTGTGCATGGCTATGCCGGCCTGAAAACGTGAAAAACGGTTAATTGCTTTGCGGGGATAGCGATTTGTCTTATCTTTGTGAATTGAAATAAAATATAATACAGATATGCTCAGTCGCCTGATTGACGAAAAAAATATAAAAGAACTACGCAAACTGCTTGAGACTTGCGACAAAATTGTGATTACTACCCATATAGCTCCCGACGGAGATGCCATAGGCAGTTCACTCGGGTTGGCCAACGTGCTCAATGCCATCGGCAAGACGGTCAAGGTAATCACTCCCGATATGCCTCCGCGCAATCTTATGTTTCTGCCCGGAGCGAAAGATATCATCGTATATACCAAATATACCGAATTCGCACAGCAGCTTTTGCGTGACGCCGATCTGATTTTTGCCCTTGATTATAACGACATCAAGCGTATAGACCGTGTCGGGGAGGCCTTGGCGTCGTCAAAAGCGTCTAAGGCAATGATTGACCATCATCTGTTTCCGGGCGAGTTTGTCGACGTGAAGATTTCGCATCCCGAAGTGTCGTCTACTTCTATGCTCGTGTTCAGGGTACTATGCCGTCTCGAACTCTTTCCTTATATCGGCAAGGAGGCTGCCACGTGCATCTATACCGGCATGATGACCGATACCGGTAATTTTTCCTATAATTCCAATGACCCTGACCTCTATATAGTGATAAGCGAATTGCTTAAAAAGGGCATAAACAAAGACGCCATATATTCAAAGGTATATAACTCAAATACACCCGACAGGCTCCGTCTCAACGGATATGCCATAGAGCAGAAGATGAAAGTATATGACAGCTGTCACGGTGCGCTCATCACTCTCAGCCGGGAAGAACTTAACCGATTCCACTATCAGAAAGGTGATACCGAAAGCCTTGTAAACGTACCTCTCAGCGTACCTGACATAGTGTTCTCATTCTTTCTGCGTGAAGAGTCCGATTATATAAAGGTGTCGGCGCGCTCGAAAGGTGAATTCCCCGTCAATAAGATTTGTGAGGAGCATTTCAATGGCGGCGGTCACAAGAACGCTGCCGGCGGCGAATTCTACGGCACTATGGACGAGGCGGTGGCGCAATTTGAAAAGATAATACCCGAATATATGTATCTGATTGAACAGCAAGGCTAATCAGACGTCATAGAAAATATCCTTTATTAGTTTTAAAATTAAAGCATAAATCATAATAATGAAATTATCCCATCTTTGTCTGCTCACTGTTGCCGGAATTGCTTCCGCAGCGTCCTTCTCAAGCTGTGACAACGGCAAAAGTTATGCCGATCTCCTTACCGAAGAGACCCACGCCGTGAATTATTATCTTTCGAATCACCGTGTGGTTGATGAAATTCCTGCCGATTCGGTATTCGAATACGGCGCGGATGCCCCTTATTACCGTATTGACGAGGACAGTAACCTGTACATGCAGGTTATAAATCCCGGGACACCTGACAATAAAGTTGAGGACGACGAACTCATATACTTCCGGTATACCCGCTATAATCTCAAGTATTATTTTGATACCGACGAGATGGTAGGCAGCGGCAACTCCAACAATATGAACATCAATGCTACTTCTTTCCGTTTTGGCAACACAATGCTGTCGTCGGCATCGCAGTACGGTATGGGCATACAGGAACCTCTTAAATTTCTCGGCGTTGACTGCGAGGTAAATCTCGTTGTCAAGTCGCAGCTTGGCCCGACCGATGATATTGCCGCAGTCGTACCCTATATGTACAATCTCCGCTACTTCCGTCAGCCCTATTGATGCGCAATCGGGCTGCACTAATAATACAGGTTTTATCAAATCACTAACGCTTACAATTTAATTAAAAAAACTATGTCGCTTATAAAGTCAATCTCAGGCATACGCGGCACCATAGGCGGTCGCGAAGGTGAAGGTCTGTCACCCATTGATATTGTGAAGTTTACAGCTTCCTACGCTGCTTTCATACGTAAATCCACTTCGGTTGATACCAACAAGATAGTCGTCGGACGCGATGCCCGCATTTCGGGTCCGATGGTCAGCGATATCGTGTGCGCCACGCTTACATCTATGGGGTTCGACGTGGTCAACATAGGCATGGCCTCTACTCCCACTACCGAAATAGCCGTTGTCGAAGAGCAGGCATGCGGCGGCGTCATCATCACTGCATCCCACAATCCCAAGCAGTGGAACGCGCTTAAACTTCTCAATGAGAAGGGCGAGTTCCTTAATGACGCCCAGGGCAAGGAAGTGCTTGCCATAGCGCAGAGCGGTGAACTGCAGTTTGCCGATGTCGACAGTCTCGGCCATATATATGTCAATAATACGTACGATGACAAGCACATACGCAAAGTGCTCTCGCTTCCGATTGTCGATGTCGAAGCCATCCGCAAGGCCGACTTCACGGTGGCGGTCGATGCAGTAAACTCGGTAGGAGGTATAATCATACCCTGCCTGCTCAAAGCTCTCGGCGTGAAGAATGTCATCGAACTCAACTGCGAGGCTACAGGCCATTTCGCCCATACGCCCGAACCTATCCCGGAAAATCTTACCGACATCTCCGCGCTCATGCGTAATTCCAAAGCTGATGTCGGTTTTGTGGTTGACCCCGATGTTGACCGTCTGGCTATTGTGATGGAAAACGGCGAAATGTTTGTCGAGGAATATACGCTCGTTGCAGTTGCCGACTATATCCTGAGCCATACCCCCGGTTCGACTGTATCCAATCTCAGCTCCTCGCGTGCGTTGCGCGATGTGACCCGTCGCCACGGCTGCAAATATTCGGCCGCTGCCGTCGGCGAGGTCAATGTCGTGACCAAAATGAAGGATACCGGTGCTGTCATCGGCGGAGAGGGTAACGGTGGAGTCATTTACCCCGAAGCGCACTATGGCCGCGATGCTCTTGTCGGTGTCGCTATCTTCCTTACGTTGCTCGCAAAGAGCGGTAAGAAGGTTACCGAACTCAAAGCCGGATACCCGCAGTATGAGATTGTAAAGAATAAAATCGAACTTACACCCGATATTGATGTCGATGCCATTCTTGCGTCCGTCAAAGAGCAGTTCGGCAACGAGCAGATTACCGATATCGACGGTGTTAAAATTGATTTCGCCGATTCGTGGGTTCATCTCCGCAAGTCGAATACCGAACCGATAATACGTATATATGCTGAAGCTGCCGATGCCGACCGCGCCAATGCGCTCGTCGGGCAGATAAAGGATGTAATCAGCCGTATCACAGGTAAATAATACAGAATACGGTCGTCCGCAGTTAAAAAAACGCGGCTACTATGCAAGTGGCTTGATAATCCACTCGGTAGTAGCCGCGGTTTTTAACCGCGGAAGATGAAAATTTTAAATAAAATTAATTGTAAAATGAAATTCCGGCACATTGTTTTTACTATGATTGCACTTTTCGGTGCATTGTCGGCAGCTGTCGCGGCCGACAGATATGCATTGGTCAATATTTCGACAGCCTACGTCCGTTCGCGTCCGTCGCATTCAGGTGAGCTTGTCACTCAGCAACTCATGGGATTCCCGGTTAAAATCCTTGCTTCGGAGGGGGAATGGAACAAGGTCGAGACCATTGATGGCTACGAAGGATACATAATAGACAATACGCTCGTTGCGCTCACTCCGGAGGCTTACAGCCAGTGGAAGGGATTGCCGCGCGTTGTTGTGACTGCTCATAAAGAATTGTCGGTAACAGAGGCTCATGGCGCACAAGTGTCCGATGTTGTGCCGGGAGCCATTCTCGTCTACGGCGGAATATGCCCGTCAGACAGTTCAATGGCCGTTGTAGTGCTGCCCGACGGCAGGAAAGGCTTGCTTGATGCAGGTGCGATTACTGATATTACGGACTGGAGCCGGCAGCCACTGTCGGTTGACGATGCAATCGCTTACGGTATGGACAATCTCGGTGCACCTTATCTCTGGGGTGGTATGTCACCTAAAGGGATGGATTGCTCGGGGTTGACATGGACCGCCTATTGGCTCAATGGCCGATTGTTGCAGCGCGACGCCTCAAAGCAGGCTCTTATGGGTGATAAAATAACCGATTGGAAGCAACTTAAAGCCGGCGACCTCGCATTTTTCGGCAATCCGAAAACTGGCCGAATAACCCATGTGGCGCTTCTCCGCGATAGTAAGGGTAATTTCGTACACAGCAGTGCGGGGCGCGTCCGCCTCAATTCGCTTGACCCGGCTGCCCCCGACCGTATAAGCGCCAAATTCCTATGGGGCGTTACCTGCGACAATTTCCGCCCTATAAAAAACGATACAGCATTAATTTGGCTATTCAATATCTGATGCCTGTTTTTGATTAATTTAGAATTGCAGGTTTATTTGGCGTAAAACACATTCTAAATTGTTGAATTTTCTTAATGGCTGACATTAAAACTCCAGAAGAACGCAGCCGCAATATGGCAGCTATTCACAGCAGCGATACACAACCTGAAATGCATGTGCGTCGCTACCTGCACAGTATGGGTTGGCGTTATGGGCTGCACAACAAAAATCTCCCCGGTTCACCGGATATCGTGATGCGCCGGTTCAAGACAGTAATTTTCATTCATGGCTGCTTTTGGCACGGACACGAGAATTGCAAATATTATCGTCTGCCAAAATCCAACACTGAATTTTGGCAGACCAAAATAAATATAAACCGCGCTCGTGATGAGCGGGATATAAAAGCTCTGAATAAACTCGGTTGGAATGTAATCATTGTATGGGAGTGTGAATTGAAAACCGAAGAACGGCGCAAACTGACGTTCCGTCGTCTGTTCAATATTTTCAATCTCCCTTATGACCATACACACCATTCTTTAGCCGAAGTCGCAGAGCCTGAAATACCCTATGGCAACAATATTTAACGTGCCTGTATGTAATTTTTGCCCATGGTGATTTCTATCTTTACCATTGATTTACAAAGTTCCGAATATTTTTAGTAACTTTGCATATAAGGATGCACCTGTGCATATTGCTTTTTCATAAGACCACTCCAATTTCTGATGACAGACCAATATAACGATATTATTGAGGATTCCACTATAGCGGCTGAGGCTACACTTTTTTACAGCGACGGGACTCTATGGACTGAGCGCCAGTTCTCCCATCCTGAAAGAAAGATCCGGCTCGCCACGTCATTTAGCGGCATCGGCGCAATCGAGCACGCTTTTCAAAGACTTGGCTTGAATACAGAAATAGTCTTTGCAGGAGATATTGACGAAAAATGTAAAAAATCATATTTCGCCAACTACGATATGGATGAGTGCCGATGGCATTCCGATATACATTCCTTTGATGCTTCACCGTTCAAAGGCAAAGTTGATATATTTGTTGGAGGAGCCCCTTGTCAGGCTTTCTCAATGGTCGGCAAGCGTAAAGGTTTTGAAGATACGAGAGGTACGCTTTTCCGCGAGTTCGCACGCATCGTAAAAGAATGTGAACCCAAGATTTTCATATTTGAAAATGTAAAAGGACTCATCAACCACGACAAAGGCAATACGTGGGAGGTAATTCGCCATACATTTGAGGATTACTGCGGTTATCACATTTTTTTCAAAGTCCTTAACAGCAAGGACTACGGCATCCCACAACACCGCGAAAGAATTTTCTGCGTAGGTTTTCGTGAACCTACCGAGTTCGAGTTTCCGGATCCGATACCTCTTGAATATAGAATGTACGATTTTTTGGAAGACTATATCAAGACACGGTACTTCCTTCGCGAAAAAGGCATTAAGTTCGTCACTTCTACCAAAAATCGGACTAAGTGCTATACCCAGATTAACGGTGACGTCGCTCTTTGCCAGAAAAGAAACCAACAGTTCAACTGGCATGGTGATTTCGTTTATCATCCTGCTATGCAAGATGAGCCATACGAAGAAGGCTGGGATGAGTTTATCTTTGATGTCCGCGACGTTGAAGAAAAATACTATCTTTCAGAAAAAGTCAAGAACTACGTTCTCACTCCCGGCACAAAGAACTTCCGTACTTCTACAGAAACCGATCTTGATGTGGCCCGCCCTCTCCTGCAATCCATGCATAAGATGCACCGTGCCGGAGTTGACAACTATGTGACACACAAAGGTCGCATCCGCAAACTCACTCCGCGAGAATGTTTGCGACTTATGGGATTTAAAGATTCCTTCAAAATTGTTGTTTCTGACACTTCAATGTATCAACAGGCTGGGAATAGTATTGTTGCTGTCTCTTATACACATCTCCGAGCCCACGAGACCGTACTAGATCTCGT
>ERZ1504222.78-NODE-78-length-20139-cov-5.823641_pt1 | contig 20139 bp, 15 predicted proteins | sample MGYA00575512_ERZ1504222 | MGnify/ENA primary metagenome ERZ1504222 (study PRJEB39906, sample SAMEA3182094) | gut metagenome | biome: human; feature: gut; material: Stool; isolation source: human stools | place: Canada | collected 2012-02-21 ...
GCAGCGTCAGATGTGTATAAGAGACAGATATTTAGTTCACACAATTTTTACGAACTTTCTCTACAAAGGATTAAAAATAGAAATTACTGATTATTTTCCTGTATCGTACGGACAACCTATATTTTTTACAGGAATTATTATTTCTTCTTTTATTTTATCATACTTCATGTATAAAATACCAATACTAAAAAAGAATATATTATAATAACAGACATGCAACACTACGACTACCTCATAGTAGGTGCAGGACTATTCGGTTCTGTATTTGCCTACAAAGCCAAACAACAAGGCAAGAAGTGCCTGGTTATCGATCGTCGTCCTCACCTAGGAGGAAACATTTATTGTGAAAAGATGGAAGGTATCAATGTTCACAAATATGGTGCACACATCTTCCATACTTCGAATAAAATGGTGTGGGATTTTGTAAACTCTATTGTAGAGTTCAACCGATATACCAATTCGCCTGTAGCTAATTACAAAGGTAAGCTATATAACTTGCCTTTCAATATGAACACGTTCTATCAGATGTGGGGGGTGACTACTCCTGCTGAAGCAACGGCCAAAATCGAAGAACAAAAGGCGGAAGCTGTTGCACGCATGAAAGAGCAGGGAGTGACCGAACCTCGTAATCTGGAAGAACAGGCGCAGCTACTTATCGGAAAGGATATTTACGAAGCACTGATTAAGGGCTATACCGAAAAACAGTGGGGACGCAAATGTACTGAGTTGCCGGCTTTTATCATCAAACGTCTGCCTGTGCGTTTAGTATTTGATAATAATTATTTCAATGACAAGTATCAGGGTATTCCTATTGGTGGATATAATGTTTTGATAGAGCGTCTGCTGGAAGGTGTGGAAACTCGTCTGAACTGTGATTTCTTTGCTAATCGTGAAGAACTTTCAGCACTGGCTGACAAGATTGTGTTTACAGGAGCTATCGATGAGTTCTACGACTATCAGTTCGGCAAGTTGGAATATCGTACCGTAAACTTTGAAACTGAGGTATTGGACATGCCTAACTATCAAGGTAACGCTGTTGTAAATTATACAGAAAAAGAAATACCTTACACACGTGTCATCGAGCATAAGCATTTCGAAATGTTCGGAGCAGATATTGAGGCTTGTCCGAAAACCGTTATCTCGAAAGAATACAGCTCAGAATGGACGGAAGGCAGCGAACCGTATTATCCGGTAAATGATGAGAAAAATAATTCTTTATACCTGAAATATAAAGAACTGGCTGATAAAGAAACTAATGTGATATTCGGCGGTCGCCTCGCAGAATATAAGTATTATGATATGCATCATATAGTGGAAAAGGCTTTAAATTATTTCCTATGAACGATTTTAAAAACTTGAATATCGCCGTAGCAGGTACAGGCTATGTAGGTCTGTCCATCGCTACCCTGCTGGCACAACATCATCATGTGACAGCTGTAGATGTTATTCCTGAAAAGGTAGAGAAGATTAACAACCGCATCAGCCCGATACAGGACGAATATATTGAAAAGTATCTGGCAGAAAAGGAGCTGAACCTGACGGCCACACTGGATGGAGCCTCAGCCTATAAAAATGCGGACTTTGTGGTGATTGCGGCTCCTACGAACTACGATCCGGTGAAGAACTACTTCGATACGTCGCATGTAGAGGAGGTTATCAACCTGGTACTGGAAGTAAATCCAGACGCGGTAATGGTCATCAAGAGTACCATTCCCGTGGGTTACTGCCGAAGTTTATATGTGAAATATGCCGAGAAGTTCAAGAATACTCCTGCCCTCACCGGAAAGAAATTCAACTTACTGTTTTCACCAGAGTTTCTGCGTGAGAGCAAGGCGCTGTATGATAATCTGTATCCGAGCCGTATCATCGTGGGTATTCCGAAACTTATTGAGGGACGCGATAAGGAAAATGAGGCTATCAAAGCCATTGCAGGCGAGCACCTGGAAGAGAAAGCGCACGAATTTGCAGCGTTGCTTCAGGAAGGTGCTATCAAGCCGGATGTAGATACGCTGTTTATGGGACTGAAAGAAGCAGAAGCGGTGAAGCTGTTTGCCAATACGTATCTGGCTCTGCGTGTAAGTTATTTCAATGAGCTGGATACGTATGCGGAAGTAAAGGGACTGGATACACAGGCTATCATTCAGGGTATTTGTCTGGATCCACGTATCGGCACACATTATAACAATCCGTCGTTCGGCTACGGTGGTTACTGTCTGCCAAAGGATACGAAGCAGCTTCTTGCCAACTATGCGGATGTGCCGGAAAACTTGATTCACGCTATCGTGGAAAGTAACCGTACTCGCAAGGATTTCATTGCCGACAGAGTGCTGCACAAGGCAGGATATTATGATTACTTCAATCGTGGGGACTATAATCCGGCTGAGGAAAAAGAATGTGTTATCGGAGTATATCGCCTCACCATGAAATCGAACAGTGATAATTTCCGCCAGAGTTCCATTCAGGGTGTGATGAAGCGCATCAAAGCGAAAGGTGCACAGATTATCATTTACGAACCTACACTGGAGGATGGAAGTACATTCTTCGGCTCGAAGGTTGTAAACAATCTGGATGAGTTCAAGGCTCAGGCACATGCCATCATTGCCAACCGCTATGATGCGTGTCTGGATGATGTGAAAGACAAAGTATATACGCGTGACATTTTCCGCAGGGACTAAAAAGCAAAAAACAATACAAAAACCAGCATGCAAAATCATATAGTCATCATGGCAGGTGGGATTTTTAATAAAAAGGCATCACGCATATTACTTTTTTTTAAAATAATCCTTAACTTTGGTGAAGTAAATGTTATAGAAAATGCAAAATTATTGGTTTGAATCTCTTCCTGAATCCTGCCCTCCGGCAGATTCAGAAAAATGCCAAGGCATCTATTATCGAGTCGCAATCGGTAATCCGGCACAGTCTGAAGATTTCTTCTCTCAAAAGAAATTAGCTCCAGACAAAACGTTTACAGGTGAAGGAATAGATGAATGCATTGTACGAGCCGTATCTGTTTTTTCAGAACTCACGGATGCAAAGCGTCTGCTAAAACTCCCAAAGTTCCGAAAGGCTAACATTGCAGAAGTAAGTCTTTCCCCACAAGACGGAAACATAAAGAAGACATTCAGAAATTCACACTATTCATGGTGGAGAAGCCGTTTATTTGATGTTTCACAAGCTAAAATCATATCGCTATGACCAGAAATATTCCTATTCGGATAGAAAAAATTTTGGATTTTTATGATGTGCCACAGTTGTTTATCGCCCGGGATGCATTCGAAACCTTGTATCTTTGTCTGTTGTACACCGACGAGCAGGAATGCAGATATACGGCCATACGCATCTCAGGGAAAAGAATTGAAGAGTTTTTGTCCGGAAAAACAGATTTGCGGGAGTTGTTTCTCTCTCCTGAAACCGGAGCGGAATATTTTGATGTGGCATTGACCAACAACGAATATCAGATTACATCATCCGTTCCTGCTCCTCTATCAGAAGACAGACTTCCGGAAAAAGGGTATACGGCATGTACCCCTGAGGAAAATGAAAACGTAATCGTAAAGATTCCGGTATCGGACAGATACTTACTGAAAGAAATTGTCCGAAAATTCGGATGGGCCTGCATGTGACATTTTCCGCAGGACTAAACAATTCTAAATCTATTAAAACCAGCATGCAAAATCATATAGTCATCATGGCAGGCGGCATAGGAAGCCGTTTCTGGCCCATGAGCACATCCGAATATCCCAAACAGTTTATCGACGTGATGGGAGTTGGAAAATCGCTGATTCAGCTCACGGTGGAGCGTTTCAAGGGTATCTGCCCGAAAGAGAATTTCTGGGTGGTGACATCGGAAAGGTATGTCGACATAGTAAAGGAACAGTTGCCGCAGATTCCGGCTCAGCATATTCTGGCGGAACCGGAAGCAAGGAATACGGCGCCGTGTATCGCGTATGCGTGCTGGAAGATCCGAAAGGAGTTTCCGCAGGCGAACATCGTAGTGACGCCTTCGGATGCGCTGGTGATTGATACGGCGGAGTTTGCTCGCTGCATTGCCGTGGCGCTGGAGAAAACAGCGGACTCGCAGGCTATCGTGACCTTGGGGATGAAGCCTACCCGACCGGAAACGGGTTACGGGTACATTGCTGCTCAGGGAGAAGCGGACGCAAAGGGTATCTGCAAGGTGGAAGCGTTTAAGGAGAAACCGGACGTGGAAACGGCAAAGGGGTATCTGGCTGCGGGGAATTATTTCTGGAACGCGGGGATATTTGTGTGGAACGCGGACACGATTACGAATGCCATACGCAGGTATGCGCCGCAGATTGCGGGAGTGATGGACGAGCTGGAGCCTGCCTTGTTTACGGACAAAGAGGCGGAGGAGCTGAAGCGGCTCTTCCCTACTTGCGAGAAGATTTCCATCGACTATGCGGTGATGGAGAAGGCGGAGGATATCTTTGTGCTGCCGGCGGAGTTCGGATGGAGTGACCTGGGTAGCTGGGGTTCGCTGCGCACCTTGCTGCCGCAGGATGAAGCGGGCAATGCCAAGGTGGGCGGCCGGGTGGATATGTACAACTGCCGGAACTGTGTGGTGCATGCGGCGGAGCACAGACAGGTGGTGCTGGAAGGTCTGGAGGGCTACATCGTAGCGGAAAAAGACGGACGTCTGCTGGTGTGCCGGCTGAGTGAGGAGCAGCGCATCAAGGATTTTGCGGCGGGGAAGTAAACGGGAATCGCCACGATTCCTGCTACTGAAAGATTTTGATTCTCCATTGGTTTTTTAATCCTTTTATCTTATTCATTAGGAAATAAAGAAAAAAATTTGTTCTTTTGTATTAGAACCAAATCCAAATATATGAATACTACAGTTTTTAATCCGGCTCAATTGCAAGTGCTTGAAATGATGTCGTTTGTGGATAGTCCTGAAGCATTAGCAGAACTTAAAAAGGCTATTTCTGACTATTTCGCCAAGCAAGCGCAAAAAGAAATTGACCGTTTGTGGGAGAATGGAGAATTAAATGAGGAAAAAGTCGATAAATTCTACCAACTACATGAACGTACTCCCTATAAATGAATATGAGAAACATTGTATTGGATACAAACTCACTGATTATTGCAATTTCAGCGAAGAATGACTGCCATAAAGTGTGGCAATCATTCTTGAATGGAGACTATACGTTATGTATAAGCAATGAAATCGTAGAAGAGTATCTGGAAGTCATGACTCGCAACATTAATAAGTATGTAGCCGAAACGATTATCTACACGATTCTTACTCGTGAAAATGTAAAGAAATTAACTCCTCACTACCGTTTTCATCTAATTACAGCAGACCAGGATGACAATAAGTTCGTAGACTGTGCCATAACAGCCAATGCGGAATATATCGTGACGGAGGATCACCATTTCAATGAACTTAAAAATATATCTTTCCCATCAGTTGCCATAATTAATTTGAAGGACTTCGCAAAAACATTGTAAGTCTAATGGTTGATTGTCGACGAATATATCAACTTGCATATTACTGATGATCGGCAGAACAGAATCTATCGGTAGTAGCGTAGTACTGAGTGAGGAGCAGCGCATCAAGGATTTTGAGGCGGGGAAGTAAACGGGAATCACCACGCTACTCTATACGGAGGGTAGCGTGGCGATTTTTTTGTTTCTACAGTGAGCTTTGTATAAAAAATGTTATAGAGAATGAGATTTTGTTCCTAAAAAACTCTCTATTTAAAATTAATTATATAATTTAGAGTATACATAAAAATACAAGAACTATACAAATAATATAAACTATATCAAAATACAAACACAAACGGGACAGTTGACTGACTACAAGGAAATACACTAATTGATAACAAGAATATATACAATGATATTTTAACCTTAAAATCGAAAATAGAGTATTAACCTTAATAGTTTAACTATGCAAAAACGATCATTTCTAGTAGTCACAATGTTCCTGATAGGAATGTTTCTGACTGGGATTTATGCTCAGACAATTACTGTAAGCGGAAGTGTTACCAGTAAAGAAATGAGCGATCCTCTAATCGGAGTAAACGTATTGGTAAAGGGAACTACCAATGGTACTGTAACCGACCTGAACGGTCATTATTCTATTACTGTGGGACCGGACGATGTGCTGGTATTTTCGTATATCAGCATGCAAACGGTGGAAGAAGCAGTGAAGGGAAGAAAGGTTATCGATGTTTCTATGGTTTCGGATACCGAAAGCCTGGGTGAAGTCGTGGTAACGGCTATGGGTATCCAGCGCCAGTCGGAAACGTTGACGTATTCTGCACAGACTGTGGGAGGTAGTGATGTGAACGACATCAAGAGTGTGAACATGATCAACTCACTGCAGGGTAAAAGTGCCGGTCTGATGATTACACCAAACTCTACCGGAGCCGGAGGTTCTTCTAAAATCCTGTTCCGCGGTAACAAGTCTATCAGTGGTAGCAACCAGCCGCTGATCGTAGTGGACGGTGTGCCGGTAATGAACAGTGTTTCGGGTGCTCAGGTAAGCAGCAACTATGGTGGCGAACGTGACGGTGGCGACGTGATGTCGACTATCAACCCGGATGATATCGCTTCTATCACATTGCTGAAAGGTGCATCGGCTGCCGCATTGTATGGTGCCGTGGCTGCCAATGGTGCTATCATGATCACAACCAAGTCGGCTCAGTCGGGCAAAGTTTCAATCAACGTGTCCAGCAATACCACTATGGAAACTCCAATGGTTCTTCCGGAATTCCAGAATACATATGGAGTCAGCGACAACGGTACATACAGCTGGGGCGAAAAACTGGCTTCGGAAGCACCTAACTATGCGAAAGAATTCTATCGTACCGGATTTACAACAAACAACTCTATCTCGCTGGCCGGTGGTAATGAAAATATCCAGGCGTACTTCTCTTATGGTACCGTGTACACGAAAGGTATGACTCCAAGCAATACCTACCGCAGCCATAACCTGAATTCGAAAGTGGGATTTAATGTCCTGAAGAATATTCACATTGACTTCAGCGCCAAGTATACCAACCAGTATGTGAAGAATCAGGCTGCTGCCGGATTCCTGTTCAACCCGCTGACTGGTGTATACCTGTTCCCGAGAGGTGAAGACTGGAACTACTATAAAAACAACTTCGAGGTGTATGATGAATCGAGAGGATGTAATATCCAGAACTGGACAAACACCGGACTGCAGCAGTACAGTAACCCTTACTGGACACTGAACCGACAGACTCCGATCACCGACCGTCACCGTTATGAATTTGGAGGAAGCATCAAGTGGGATATTACCCAAGACTTGAATATCCAGGGACGTATGCGTTACGAAAGAGGTGAAGAACGCTGGCAGCATAATCTGTATGCTTCAAGTATCGCCAACTTATACCCGATGGGACGTATGAAGGATAACCGTTACTTCAGCGATCAGCTGTATGGTGACGTCTTGCTGAGCTACAGCCATACATTCAATGATTTCCTTGTTTCGGCAACTGCCGGTTCAAGCTTCACTAAGAGCAAGACTGCACATGTTGACTTATGGGCTGAAGGTACTCAGTTTACTTCACCCGGAAACGGTAACATATATTACCCGAACATCTTCACTCCGAACAACTACTACGGAAACATGTCTGTTGTAGGTAAGAATGATAACTGGAATACAGAAAAACGTCTGAACGCTGTATTCGCTACAGCTCAGTTCGGCTACAAGGATGGTTTGTTCGTCGACGTATCTGTACGTAACGACTGGTCGTCTGCACTGGCTTACACGGAAAGCTGCTCGTTCTTCTATCCGTCTATCGGAGGTAGCTTCCTGCTCGACAGATTTGTTGATATGGGCAAGAACGTGAATTTGCTCAAGGTACGTGCCAGCTACTCTATCGTAGGTAATGACGTACCGGTATTTATGAGTAACCTGCTGTACTCACTACAGTCGCAGGGTGCTATCACTCCACCGGAAAATGCTCCGTTCCGTACATTGAAACCGGAAAAGACTCATTCTATCGAAGTGGGATTCGACGGTACATTCTTCCAGAACCGACTGACTATGGGACTGACATACTATAAGACAAATACCAAGAATCAGTTCTTCTCTGTAGCTGCTCCGTATGAATCGGGATTGCGCAACCGTTATGTAAACGCCGGTAACGTACAGAACCAGGGATTCGAATTCAGCGCAGGATGGTATCAGCAGTTTAATGATAATTTCAGCTGGAGTACAGACCTGAACCTGTCGTACAACGACAACAAAATCGTAGAACTTGTAGATGATCTGCCAAACGGACTGACACTGACAGACTTCGGCGGTGCCAAGATTATCCTGAAGAAGGACGGATCGTACGGTGACTTGTATGTACGCCATATCATGCGCGACGAAAACGGCAGACCGATGAAGGATGAAACTACCGGTAACCCGATAGTAAGCGGTGACACAACCGAGGATATGATTTATGCCGGCAACATGAATGCGAAGTTCAACGCCGGATGGTCGAATACATTCCATTATAAGGACTTTACTCTATCGTTCCTGATTGACGGTAAGTTCGGAGGCAAAGTGTTGTCAATGACAGAAGCAACACTGGATGGCTGGGGCGTTTCAAAACGTACCGGAGATGCACGTAACGCAGGTAAGGTAGTGGTAGACGGCGTGGAATTTGATCCGAAAGCATGGTATACTACAACGGGAGCTAGTAACTTCAACAGTCCGTATGCCAATGAATTCTATGTTTACGATGCTACAAACGTACGTCTGCGTGAATTGAGCCTGGGATATACGTTCCGTAACCTGTTCGGCGTAGGAAAGAACCTGACAGCTGCTATCATCGGACGTAACCTGTTCTTCTTCTACAAAGATGCTCCGATGGATCCGGATGTATCTGCAGGTACTGGAAATGGTGTGCAGGGTGTAGACATGTTCGCACTGCCTACTTCTCGCAGCTTTGGTCTGAATCTGAAACTTAACTTCTAAAAAAGCCTGATTATGAAACGAAATAAATTTTATCAATATGCCATTCTGCTGGCTCTCCCGTGGTTAGGAAGCAACTTGATGACTTCTTGTACCGACAGTTTTGAAGATCTGAACACAAACAGTGTGCAGGTAGACCCGAATGATCTGCCATTCTCTGCACAGTGTACCGAACCGATGCAATATTGCTATCCGCCTCAGCAGAACATGTTCCAGTTCTGGACAAACCTGACAATCGACTTGTACAGCGGTTATTTCATGACTCCGAACGGTAACTTTACCAATGGAGATATGGGGGAAAACCGCGGACACAGTGGAGGTATGTACGAAAACTATTACCTGCATATATTCAACAATACACGACGGATCATCGCCGATTGTGACCAAAAGGGTACACTGGGACTTTCCGGCGTAATGAGAGTCGTACAGGCATATGGTACACTCATGACTACCGATGCTTACGGTCCGCTGGCTTACAGCTCGATCTTGTCGGGAGAATATGAATCGTACTATCCATTCGACAGCCAGCAACAGCTGTTCGTAGCTATGCTGAAGGATCTGGAGAAGGCTATCACCGATATCAAAGGAATGAGTGAAGGCGAAAAGGTTACTCTCGCTACTTTCGACTGCTGGTGTAATGCTGATACTGAACTGTGGGTAAAGGTGGCCAATACGTTGAGATTGCGCATGGCACTCCGTCTGTCTAAACGTGAGGCTGAAATGAAGGAAGCCGGCATAGACCTGAAACAGGTGGCTACAGAAGCGGCTGCCAATACGCTGGCAACCGTAAATACGGATATTGTCATCGACAAGAGTCTGGAAAACGAAATGTGGCTGATGTTCAACTGGGGTGACTGCGGATTCAACGCGAATCTGGTTACGCTGATGACAGGTATGAAAGACCCGCGCCAGCCGTTGTACATGACAAAGAATATCAAGGATGTTACCAACCTGGAAGGTAAGGTGGTAGTACCGGCCAATACACAGTATCTGGGTATCCGATTTGCCAGTGGTCTGCCGGGAAAACCGAACAACTGGGCTAACTTCTCTCAGTGGATCGACCCGCAAAATACAATCGGAGTATACTCTATGCCACTGCCTATCTTCAAGGCTGCTGAATCTTATTTCTTGCTGGCTGAAGCTAAATTGCGCTGGGACATCGGTTCTGCAAGCGTACAGAGTCTGTATGAAGACGGTATCCGCGTATCTATGACAAACGAGCTGAGCTATCGCGGAAAATATGCCGGCATAGATGCTTATGCTGCAGGAGCTGTGGATGAATACATCAACGGTACGACAACTCAGGTTGATTTTGAAGATCCGGTAGATCCGAAACTGAACACACCGGCTGTAAACAAACTTTGTGTAAAATGGGACGAGGGAGCCAGCAACGAGGAAAAACTGGAACGTATCATTACACAGAAGTATTTCGCTCTGTTCCCGCTTTCTATCGAAGCATGGGCTGAACAAAGACGTACCGGTTATCCGCACTTATTCCCTGCTTACGTAGACGAAAGTAACGGTGGAGTAAACAAGGAAGAAGGTGTACGCCGAGTTATCTACAGCAGCAACGCATATGATACAAATGCACAGGGTGTCGCCATGGGTCTGGAACTGTTGAATAAGGAAAATTCAAGCAAAAACGGTATTTCGGGCGATAAGGGTGGTACACACCTCTGGTGGGATAATGCCAATAAAGGAAATTTCTGATACATAAGTTTTTCTAATGAAACGGGTGGGCTTTACGGCCTGCCCGTTTTTTTATATTGTCTGCCGATACAACTGATAAGTAAGGGTACTCCAGACAGAGGGTATCGTGGCGATTTTTTTGTATTGGCTTGGCACTTTAAGGTTTATTTGTTTACTTTGTAAGTATCAACTACTAAGCTTATTGGCTGGTATAAACAAAAGAGCATTTCCATGATGAAAAACTATACAATCGCTGTAGCGGGTACGGGCTATGTAGGTCTGTCTATCGCTACGTTGCTGGCGCAGCATCACCGGGTGGTGGCTGTAGACGTGATTCCTGAAAAGGTGGAGAAGATTAACAACCGTATCAGCCCGATTCAGGATGAGTATATCGAGAAGTATCTGGCGGAAAAGGAACTGAACCTGACGGCTACGCTCGACGGGGCTTCGGCTTACCGGGAGGCGGACTTTGTGGTGATTGCGGCTCCTACGAACTACGATCCGGTGAAGAATTATTTCGATACGTCGCACGTGGAGGAGGTGATCGACCTGGTGCTGGAGGTGAATCCGGATGCGGTGATGGTGATAAAGAGTACCATTCCCGTGGGTTACTGCCGGAGTCTGTATGTGAAGTATGCGGAGAAGTTCCGTACCTCTCCTGCCCTGGCGGGAAAGAAATTCAACCTGCTGTTCTCACCAGAGTTTCTGCGTGAGAGCAAGGCGCTGTACGACAATCTTTATCCGAGCCGTATCATCGTGGGATTCCCGAAGCTGATAGCGGGACTGGATGAGGAGAACAGGGCCATCAAGGAAATTGCAGGTGAGCAGCTGGAGGAGAAGGCGCACGAGTTTGCGGCGTTGCTTCAGGAGGGGGCTATCAAGCCGGACGTGGACACGCTGTTTATGGGTATGAAGGAGGCGGAAGCGGTGAAGCTGTTTGCCAATACGTATCTGGCGCTACGTGTGTCGTACTTCAACGAGCTGGATACGTATGCGGAGGTGAAGGGACTGGATACGCAGGCTATCATCCAGGGTATCTGTCTGGATCCGCGCATCGGCTCGCATTATAACAATCCGTCGTTCGGCTACGGGGGCTACTGTCTGCCTAAGGATACGAAGCAGCTGCTGGCGAACTATCAGGATGTGCCGGAGAATCTGATTCAGGCGATTGTGGAGAGCAACCGCACGCGCAAGGATTTCATTGCCGACAGGGTGCTGCACAAGGCGGGATATTATGATTACTACAACCGGGGCAGCTATAATCCGGCGGAGGAAAAGGAATGTGTCATCGGAGTGTACCGCCTCACGATGAAATCGAACAGCGATAATTTCCGCCAGAGTTCCATTCAGGGTGTGATGAAGCGCATTAAGGCGAAGGGGGCTACGATTATCATCTACGAACCGACGCTGGAGGATGGCAGTACGTTCTTCGGATCGAAGGTGGTGAACAGACTGGAGGATTTCAAGGCGCAGGCGCAGGCTATCATAGCCAACCGCTACGATGCGTGTCTGGATGATGTGAAAGATAAAGTATATACGCGTGATATTTTCCGCAGGGACTAAACGGGCTGTAAAAAGCCCGTAGTCTCTACTTAAGGTATTCTTCCATTGTATTGCGATGCATATTGCCATAGTTAGTCGAATTATACACCATGGCATGTGATCCTACTGTCTGACGGGCAAGCTTGTAATACAGATCATTCAGAGAAATGTGTACATTGGTATCAATCGCTTCCTGAAACGCACGAGTAAATCCGTTAGAAAGCCATATTCCCATCTCCGGATCCATCATATCAGCTTTAGAAGGTTCATCTGCATTTGCCGCGGTCATAACCAATACACCGGGCAGTCCTTCACATGCCTCGCCTATCGTGCCGCTATAACAGGCATCGAGTACGAAGAGGAGTTTTCTGTATTGCATTTTTTCTACCATATCACGGATGTCAGTACCATATACGTCACCGTTACTTCCCCACGCTAAGCTGTTGCGTACACCATGCCCACACCAGAAGATGATGATGTTGTCGTTGGGAGAAGAGGGTAAGTGTTGTGTAAATTCCGGAAGTTTCTTTCCTTGCATGAGCTGGGAAAATTGCTTGAATGACAACTGGCTGAGTTTATAATCTACATGAACATCTGTATGTACATTTTCGCCATCGGGACGTACCTTGACAACTCCCGGGTACAAGTTTCTGGGATTATCGGCTATATTGTCTTCGATAACAAATAAAATATGGTCATCGTCGTAACCATGACGTTTCAAGAGCTGATACATGGCAAGGGCATCGGCCTGATGACGATAATTAGCCCAATCATCGGAAGCTCCGACAACTACTGCCCACCGGTCTTGAAGCTCAGGATACTGAAAGTCCTGCTGGTCATAGTTGAACGAAAGCATATGATTGTTCTTCCATTCCCAGGCCTGGGTAGTGGATATCGTATTAGCGCCTCCATCAGTAGAAAGGTATTCCAAAGTAGCATACGTACCGTCTCGCAGCATCCAATGGCTATATGTTGTGTTGAGCACACTGGCATGGGTACGTTCATCGAAGGTCCAGTCTCCTGTCACTCCGCTTAAATTGACATCCACTCCTGCTTGAAGCATGGAAAAGGTGCGGCACATATCGTCTTTCAACCAACCGACATTCCATGCGGTCTTACCATCGACTACGGCAAGTATGGCGTCATTCAGGCTTTCGCCGGTAGCCTCCTGACGAGTCAAAGCGTATGAAAGCAGCGTGATAGCATCGAACAAATGGGCTTCACCACTCAAAGGTTCTTCACCATACTTTACCTGATAAATACTATTGAAACCAGACTCCGGTGTAGCAGACGGAGAAAGTCCTTCGTATTTGGAATATTTCAAGTGGCTAAGCAGAAAGGGGGAGTTCATGACATCCGAACAGAGAAGTAACGGAAATTCAAAAAAGCCACTGACAGAAGCTTTAAGCTTGGAGAGTTCATCGTCAAAAATCAAGGCATCTTCTTTGCTTCCCGGAGCAAAAATCAATGCTTTATTATACTTTAACGGCTTGTTATACTGTGTTCTAACTGCTTCGCGAATCTGGTTTTCGGAATGGTAAACCACAATGTCTTCTACAGTCATACCCAGCTCGGTGACCTGAAAAGCGAACCAATCACTAAAACTCTTGCCATAATCATCGTCGGAAGTGAGCAGGCTTATTTCCTTGCACTCAGAGAGCTTTGCTTGAGAGAGCAACAATTCACACTGTGTGATGTCGGACTGGGAAAGGTTCCACACATAACCAGATCCGGCAAAGCTGCGCTGAAACTCGGTGGAAGTGGCGATCGGAAGAATCAATGTTTTTTTCTTTTTCTGGCATAATTGTGCCATCCGGCGTGCATGTACTGATAACTGGGGGCCGATAATGGCTGCATAGCTGTCGTCGTCAACCACACGTGCCGCCAATTCTTCCCAACCGGCTGCATTTTCATCCAGCCATTCCAACTCAAGACGGATGTGCTTCTGAAGTCCCTGCTGCGCCATATCTATGTTATCTAAAGCCCATTGGGCTACTCTGTCCCAACGTGCCTGGCTTTCTGACGGCATAATGACGGCTACCTTACAAACTTTATCAGCTTTCACCAAAGAGGTATCACTCCTATCGCGGCATGAAGCTAATATGAATATTGTAAGCAACAGATAACCTAGTTTCTTAATTTGCGACATAGGACATTTCTTTTTCCAAAGCTTCGTCCTTATATTTCCGGTAAGCATTATTCCAATATTCCACATCACCATAATACTCTTCCCAAATTTCCAGATATTTATAAAATACAGGATTCATAATGATATCTGCCATCCCTGAATCCATGCCGTAAGTACGGAAGGGTTCAAACTCTTGTCCTTCGTACCAGGCTACAAGATAGTTTTCCAATAACCGGTCTATATATATAACAACGGAAAAAGGTATACGCGAGCTGAACAGCGAACAATCGGCATCCATTCCCGCAACTAAAGACATATAAAAAGGAGTCTCACGGGAATACTTATAAATGCCGTTGTTAGAGCCTCCGGCCAACGGAAAAATAAAGGCATTGTCAATGGTTCCGGTCACCCGGTAAGCACTATCAGGCATGTTAAAGCCTGAAGTATCATCTGCCAGATAAATGACTTTTACTTTCTTGTCATTGTCTGTCTGATAACCATCGGTATATCCTTTGACGGCTTCTTCCAGAATCGGATTATCAGGCATAGCAGCTATCACACAGGCTTCCTGATGTTTCCGTGCCATGCATCCTGCCAGATACGATATTCCGTAGCGATTGATATTAAATGTACAGACTCCCTCAGGCAAACGGGTATTTTTACTTTCGACAAGCAAAACCTGCTGTTGCGGAGCAAGGGCCAGACTGGAATTCTCCAAGACTGGCTCGTATGCATTATCGGCAAGCAACAACAAGCTTCGGGGGCCCTCTTTAGTACTTTCCTGCCAATTCTGAATAGCCTGTTGTACTTCATCCAGGCTATTAGGTCTGATAAGACTCATATTGACATCATGATGTTCATAAAATCTCATGATGCCTGACATCATATTGTCATTGTAGCCCATATCTCCCAGTCCGGATATGGAAGTAACGACTGTCAGCCGGAGACGGGTGTCAGCATCGGAGGCAGGTTCGTCGCTACAGGAAGTATTTACCGACAGGACCAGAGAAAACAGCAGCAGTCTCTGAAATATAAAACGTATCAGCTTTGCCATTTATCACTCATACTTGTAAGTCTTAAGCACAATACTGGGCAATGTTTCATCGGGTGAAGAAGTTGTACCTACAGTCTTACGTATTTCAATTGTTCCTTTTAGTGTAGGGTGCTCTGTCTGGTGCTTCTGGTATATAGCATCACAAGTATTGATTACTTCAGTATCTTTTTCACTAAATGTATATGAGCCTCCAACTACAGTCTCAATAGCTTTGGTATAATCTATCAGAGCTGTAAACGCAGCAGAAGCGTCGCTTCCTGTTCCTGACAGACTGCCAGAAGCTTCGTAAGTATATACACGCGGTGTTTCTTCTTCGTCACTTGAACATGCCGTGAAACTCAATACAAGTGCTGCAAGCAATGTAACAGCAGCCAGACTTCTAAAAATAGCTTTCTTTTTCATTATTTTTTTCCTTTATTTTTTCAAATATTTATTTGTTATATAATCTTCTATCTCCTGAGCTTTTGAAGGGTTTAAGACTTCTACAATGTCCCAAATAGGAATCACATAAAAATCGACCATGACCAGATCTTCATCGGGGGTATTCGAATTTTCGAAACAAGCATACCACTGGTCTGTCAAAGTCTGATCCTGGAGCGGTTCTCCTTTTGATACATATTTATCAAACTCCTCATTAAGCCGCTTGCCATATTCTCCACCTCCCGATACATGGAACTGTCCTTCGAAATCTTTCTTTATCTCAGTCCAGACTTTCTCATCGACTGTCGTAGAAGATTTCTTGAACCACAGAAGCTTTACATTTATAGTTGTAACAATCTGCTCGGTTGACGTCTTGACATCCTGACTGACGGTAAAGTAATAATCGAGTTTTCCTCCTAAGTAGGACGTAGTTATCAGGTGGGTTCCATATTTGCGTACAAACTCTTCTGCATTATCTTGTCTGACGGAATTCCGGAAATCGCGAGTAGTGCACCATCGTACCACATCGTCGCTCAACAGATCTACATCATTCGAAAAGTAAGAACACTTAACCGTACGGAAATCGCGGCACCAGATATACAGGCAGTCCTTCTGCTCTTCAATCTGATTTTTATATTCACTGGAAACTTTGACACCTGCCACCAACAGATCGACCGAACCCGTAAATTTACCTGCAATCTCACTCTGCAATTGCTGACTGCTTTCTGCACGGGCAAAATACAATTGGGTAGCAGTAGAACGGTCTACCATGACAGCGTCTTCTCCATAATCGTTGTGCAAAGCAGCCGCATCGAAAACCTGTCCCCGCAAACCTTCCAGATCGGCATGGTCAATACTATAATCGTACCCCCAACCCAATCCAAAAGTACGTGGCAAATCGACGATTATACTGCCATTTGTATCGGGCACGTACTGAATGAACGAAACAGTCAACTGCCGTTCATCCTCGAGCTGCACCGTCAGCGTAGCCCGACGGGTCTGTTCGCTATCATTCTGCTGGATATAAAGTGGAATGACACCGCTACCGTTTCCTTCGGTCTGCAACAAGGTTATCCATTCATCCGAAACTGTCGCTTTCCAATGTCCGGAAACAGTAAAACGTACGGTATCGGTCTGGCAGCGTGCATCGTAGACCACTTCCGATGCAGAGTCCAAACCCACTTCTATATTATTTTCATCTGACGTGCTGCAAGACCAGGTCACACAAAACAATAATATACAAAGACTTAACCGAATCAATTTCATATATACTGCTTACTTTTGAGTAACTTTAGACGGATCCTCGATAGTTATCTCACCACAGGTACTGCCATCGTCATTACTTCCCAAACCTATCGATTCATAACCATCATTGCCTTTTTGAGCTATCACGCTCTTTACATCTTTTGTAATGAGAATGCTTTTACAGGAAGACAATTCACCGGTACCGATACCGGCCGCTACATCATGGCCAACAGAAACGACTGTTCCTCCACTAATAACGATTCCCTCACAAGAGCCACCATACGTGGTTCCAATTCCCGGACCACACCATCCACCGGTAACTGTCAGATCTCCTCCTGTAACAGTAATAGTTCCTCCTTTTACTCCAAAGCCTATACCGGGGGCTGCATCACCTCCCTTAACAGACAACGTACCACCCTGAATTTCTATATCTCCACAAGTTTTGCCAACAGCGGAGTAATAACTGGAACCGATACCACTACCATATTCACCGGCAGTAATTTCAACACGACCATTTCCTGCAAGAATCAACTTACCGCTAGAGGCAACACCTATACCTGCCATGCCAAACAACTTAGAGGCGTTGATTACATTTGTCGAACCGTCAGCCAGTATGATATGGGCATTACCTTCACACTTGATCTGATTGTTTATTTTCAGCCCGTTCAGAGTAAGAGTCACTCCATCTGCCAGAATCAAAGACTTATCGGTCTGTCCGGTAACAGACATATCCGACGCTACCCGGAAATCTTCCTGAGCCAGTGTCACATCTACACTCTGATTTGTAAACTTCAGGTCTTGATACATATCTTCAGCTCCCTTTGGTGCAATAGTCACATCACCTGTAGCATCTACATACAGTTCTGTTATAAAACCTTCGTCCAAAAGGTCGAAAACTTCTGTAGTAAACTCTCCTTTATTGGTATAACGGAACTTACAAGGCTTAAGTGATTTATTTCCAACAAAAAAGCCACTTTTATAGTTCATTTCCTCTTTAGTGCCCGAATAAATGACTGTTATGTAATCTTCGGACAGTTCTGGAATGATTTTCCGATATGCCTCCAGTCTGACATCGATTTCCGGAATATACAGTTCACTTTTTACAGCCACATTACTGCTGATATCATATCCGTGAACCATATACAAATTAGGACCGGTATAGGTTTCATCGTCAGCATATACGGATTTCTGATAATCACCTACCAGATAATTGCGCATAGCAGTACGCGCTTCTTCTGTCGGCATCAGTTCGTAAATAGGGGTAGTTACAATATCGATAAGGGCCAACTGGGTACCGTTCTGTATGGTTTGTACCCAAGCATCCAGTTTATCCTTGTCTTTGACTGTCTGCTGGAACTGCTGGAAGGTAGTTCCGGGAGCAATGGTATAGACATTGCTACCTCCGTAGGTGACAAGTGAAATAGTAGTATTGCTGGCTATCGCCTTTTCTTTTTCAGTCATCGAGAACTCGCCGCTCACATCAATCACTTTGGCACCCAAACCAAGTGCTGCATGGATATCGCTATCTGAAGTATCATCGGTTACCTTCATCTGCATAGAAAGCTTCAACTCTCCTCCCAATGTGCCATGAGTAATGATATGTGTTCCGTATGTACTGAAAATCTGTTTCATCGTAGCTACATCGTTCGGATTATCTTTCAGCTTATTGATATATTTCAAGAATGTTTTCTGAAATATATCACTTTCATGTTGAGCCAAATAGCGTAACATGCCGGCCCGCATATACCGCGAACCTACAATGTGCTGAATTTCTTCCATGGCATAAGACATACGTTCGTTGCCAGACTCATTCTTGCTATATCCTCCTTCTACCGATCCCTTGAAAGCAGATATACCGACTTCTATTCCTGCATTAATAGACAGCTGATTGGCTATGGCCAAAGTACTATTTCCGGTCACCGACTCAGTACGAGAATAATAGTTCTCCTCCTTATAGAGTGCGTCCGATTCTCCGGCTTCTTCAAGTGCGGCAATGAGCTTTTTGAAGTTCAAGGGAGTATTTGACAGCAATTTATATTTTCCATTGTCCGGTCTTTTCAGTACGTCTACGCAAAAGCCTACTCCATAGGTCAACTTCATATCTTCATACTCCAGCGAACTGCCATTTTCATCATCGCTGAACGTTCCATGCTGTACCAATACAATTTTCAGCTCAGAATTATCGTTTATTGCCAATTTCAGCGTATCAGTGCGGTCTGATTCTTCATCATTGGTTTCAACAAAAAGCCGAACGGCTTCACCCGAACGTCCCTGCTCTTCCATAGGCAAAGCCCACTCAGGAGCATAGACTACAGTCCAATCTCCTTTGACAGGCAAATCCAAATCGAAAAAGGTATTGATGCGCTTCAGTTCTACTTTTTCCAAAGAGGTATTTCCATCCACTGCCGGCATAGTAATTTTATCGTCCGAACATGCCGAAAAGAAGGATACAATCACTAACAGGAAACAAAAGGAATAAAACTTCAACAATATATTTTTCATGCTCATATCTTAATTTATATTATTAACAGAACGGGTTACATTAATATCTTTATAATACATACGTTCCATGTAATTATCTATCTTATCGGCTATATTATCGGGAAACAATGCCGAAATGGAAGTGATTTTAAACGAAATAAGCTCCAGCTTGTTCTGGTCACGCAATGATGCCAGCCATGCATCTGTCATCTCGTTTGTTACAGTGCCGGACTCTACAGCATTGGCCAATGTGATGGCATCTCCACCTTTTACAGAAAACTTCTCAATCGTTTCATTGCTCAGATTCTCGAAGTCGTCTTTATAGGTAGCATCAGCATTGAGCTTGAATTTTGAGCTAAACCCAAACTCAATGGCGGCCTGAATGTTCAAATTATCATTATGCTGCTCTACCACCGATGAATAGTAATAATCATAACATCCTCCTAACAAGGACTGAAGAATAATATGAGTTCCATAATGTTCTACCAGCAAACGAATCGCTTCGTCGCTTCCTCCACTATCAATAACTCTTTTACGTTCGGAGGTGAAATCTGCTGTAAACCATCCTTCCTCCTGGGCTTCTTCTAAATCGAACTGGTTCAGATACACTATTTGCTG
>ERZ1504222.83-NODE-83-length-19768-cov-6.662101_pt1 | contig 19768 bp, 20 predicted proteins | sample MGYA00575512_ERZ1504222 | MGnify/ENA primary metagenome ERZ1504222 (study PRJEB39906, sample SAMEA3182094) | gut metagenome | biome: human; feature: gut; material: Stool; isolation source: human stools | place: Canada | collected 2012-02-21 ...
TTGACGAGCCGACCGACTGCCGGTATGAAGTGTATGATATTTCCGGCATATATCTTGGACAATTTGCTGAATTATCAGATATAAGAAATATCCCTAACAAAGGAATACTTATAGTAAGACGCATCAGCAAAAACAATATTGAGACTTTTAAATTTCTCAATAAATAAGCGCATTTCATTGCCATCATTTTTCATATATATTAACGGAATTTTCATCAATTATCTACTATTGAATTATGAGAAAGAGTAAGATATGGGCTTTTGTAATAATGTCCATTGCCGCAAGCACTTTAAACATATCAGCATTTGACAACAGCAACGCGACTGAGACCTCGGCAACACCTGCTTATGTTATCGTCGGCAGTGGTATAAATAAATACGGAACCGGCTCGGCATACTTGGCTCACTCTTTCAATTTGGAGGGGAGCGATGCCACGATAACAGAATACCGCTGGCGTTTTTATATGAAAAATAAATCAGGAGTATTCGCTTTGGAATCCACTTCCTTTACCCCGGAATTTTCCATTGACGAAATACAATCTCCTGAAGATAATTATTATATTACCGAAAGTGGTATCCTTGAGGGAAAATTGGAATGCGACTATACAGTTAGCGGTGCAAAATACAGCGCCGATCCCATAAATATCTCACTTGAGCTAAGGCCGTTTATTGAGTATGCTGTCATAGACAGGATTGAGGACAATGCCCCACTCGATTCGTATAACGCATACTACACCGTCAAATATCTGGGGACAGACAGGGATTAAAGTCTCCGTGGAAGAGGAATATTCCTCAATGGTAGTATCAAAATACATAAATGACCCTTTCATTGCGTCAGGTGTTGCAGAACAGATAACAGCTCCGTTCTATGCATGGATTGATTTTACAGCTGAAAACAAGTATGGCAAATATGTCTATACGATTGAATTGCTGCCATACGGAGTAGTATCCGACAATTCGGGTCCTGCCGACGATTTCGCGGGAATACGCTCAGTCGGGATTGACGAGCCGACCGACTGCCGGTATGAAGTGTATGATATTTCCGGCATATATCTCGGACAATTTGCTGAATTATCAGATATAAGAAATATCCCTAATAAAGGAATACTGATAGTAAGACGCATCGGCAAAAACAATATCGAAACTTTTAAATTTCTCAATAAATAAGACAACACTGTCATCAAATCTCCTGTTCTATCGGATAGTGCAATATCCCTACTGTTCTACTGTGCTATTGTTGAAAAAACAAGCACAAAAATGATTATTTGATTTTGAACAGGAGTACAATAGAACAGGAGATTATTTTATATAATGTTATATGATATGTAGTTACAGAACTCCGGAAGTAGGGACGCACGGTCGGTACGTCCGATAATTTACTGATAATCAAGGTGAATTTTTCGGACGCACCGACCGTGCGTCCCTACTTCGTTAGCCGAAATTCAGGCTGTTTTGCAATACATTCTGACAAAACAAAACTACAATTTGCGATAAATTGTAGTTTTGCAATATTCGCCGCACAATTTAGTACGTGCACATTATGTATGAGTATGTACAATCTTTATTTGCTATCTTACTATTATCTTAGCCGTATTGATACCTCCGTCTGATAGGATTTCTTTTTTAATGTACAGGCCTGATGACAGATTGTCTATCGAGAAAGCGGCCGGAGTACCGTCAAACACAATTGACCCGTCAAGATTGTATATCAACATACGCGCCACTTCCAAATCCAGTTCCTCGACTTCAACAACATCGGCGGTCGGCTTTACGGGAACGAAAAGAGGCACACCACTTGTATGACCATAATCATTATATGCTATCGGTGTAAATGTTGTATTAAGGTTGATTGCAGTATCGAAATATCCTTTCTCAACATTAGTTATTTGTATCTTGTTTGGTGTTCTAAAACCCTCTCTAAGGCACAAAATCACTATACGGTCTACTCTTTCGGTATCCGAAAAAGATAATCTAATTTTAGTGTCAGATGATGTATTGTCATCGGTATCACCATCTGAGTCAAGATAGGTATATGTCAGGGATATTAAGGGAGGAAGGTTTTCATCCGTGATTTTTACAGGGACAAAAAGAGGAATTCCTCTTGTATGTTCATCGGCATTATTGTATGCTACTGCTGTGAACGTAGTGTTATGCCATATTGTGGTATCGAAATATCCTTTCGACATATCAGAGATTAACGCCTTATTCGGCAAAATGGATCCAGCCTTCAACATTTCAAGGACTATATAGTCCACACCTTCCGTGTCAGAGAAAAATAATCTTACTCTCGTCCCATCTGACGAGTTGTCGGAACCGGACTCACTGTCTGAGTCAAGATAGATATACGACAAGCTAACGGCAGGTGGTAACGTCGGATTTTCACTTTCACCACCATCTTCGGCTTTAACCGGAATGACAGCCATCAATACGAATAAAATTGCAAGCAGGTTTTTCATATCTCAAAAATATTTGTTTTAAATTACTCTCATACTTTTACATAGCAATGTTTTACTTCTGTCAAAGGTAGTCATTAAAATTTATAAAGCAAATAATCGGCTTCAAAAAATCAATCGGTTATTCCGTTAAGCCATAGGGCGGAGGAGGCGTCGGAGGGCATGCGCCAGTCGCCGCGGGGCGAGAGGCATACACTGCCTACTTTGGGACCGTCGGGTAGGCAGGAGCGTTTGAACTGCTGGTTGAAGAATCGGCGGAAGAATACTTTGATCCATTTCTCTATTTCTGCTTCGCGTCCGGGGAACGCGCGGCATGCGAGATATTGTATCTTTTCGGGAGTGAAACCGTAGCGGAGGGTGTAATAAAGGAAGAAGTCGTGAAGCTCGTAGGGGCCGACCAGATCCTCTGTGCGCTGCGCGATAGTGCCGTCGGCAGCCGCGGGCGTCAGCTCGGGACTTATGGGGGTGTCGATAATATCGATTAACGCCGTGCGCGCCTCTTCGCTGTCGGTTATTCCGACAAAATATCTCACGAGATGGCGCACCAGCGTCTTTGGCACACCGGCGTTCACACCGTACATCGAAATATGATCACCGTTGTATGTGGCCCATCCGAGAGCGAGTTCCGACAGGTCGCCCGTGCCGAGCACCATGCCGCCTGTCTGGTTGGCTATATCCATAAGTATCTGCGTGCGTTCGCGAGCCTGCGAGTTTTCGTAAGTAACGTCGGTGACAGCCGGGTCGTGGCCGATATCGCGGAAATGGAGGTTGACAGCGTCGGCAATCGGTATCTCGCGTATCGTGATGCCGAGCGCACGCATGAGCGTCAGCGCATTGTTGTAGGTACGGCCTGTGGTGCCGAAACCGGGCATCGTCACGCCGACAATGCCTTTACGGTCAAGCCCGAGGCGGTCGAACGCCTTTACGGCTATGAGCAACGCGAGGGTGGAGTCGAGACCGCCCGAGATGCCTACCACGAGATGCTTCGTACGGGTGACATCGAGGCGCCGAGCAAGCCCGGCCGCCTGTATGTTGGTAATCTCGTTGCAGCGCTCCTCCATGTCGCCTGTCGACGACGGCACGAACGGCAGCGGATTTATGTCGCGCAACAGCGTGTCGTCACCGACACGTTCCGGCGTCGTGACACGCACCACATTGTAAGCGGCCGTGACCTCACGCGCGGCGGTGTCGCCCCACGTCGTGGTATGCAAGCGGTCGCGGCGCAAAGCGTCGATGTCAACGTCGGCCGCCACAATCTGCGGCTCCGGCTGCCAGCGCTTCCCTTCGCGCAATATGCGCCCGTTCTCGGCTATGATTGCCTTGCCGTCAAACACTAAGTCGGTCGACGACTCGCCATATCCCGCGCCGGCGTATACGTAGGCCGCCATGCACCGCGCCGACTGCTGCGCCACAAGTCCGCGCAGGTAGGCGTATTTGCCGATGACGTCGTCGGATGCCGAAAGGTTGAGTATCACCTCCGCTCCCGCCAACGCATGGCGCGACGACGGAGGGACAGCCGTCCAAAGATCTTCGCAAAGCTCGATGCCGACTCTTACGCCATTGATTTCGACCAATTGGTTGCGTCCGAAAGGCACGTCGCCGAAACCGCCGATGCTTACCGACGAGAGAGCATAGTCGGCAGGATGCCACCAGCGGCGCTCGTAAAACTCATTGTAATTCGGCAGATATGACTTCGGTATTACCGCGAGAATGCTCCCCTGCGCTATCACCACCGCGCAGTTATATTGCCGGCCGCCACTGACAACGGGCGCACCAGCCACAATGACCGCATCAATCGCCGTGCTCTCGCGGGCTATATACTCCAACGCAGCTACCGCCCCCTCGGCCAGCATGGCATTGTGAAACAGATCGGCACACGTATACGCCGTGACCGACATCTCGGGCATCACTACAACCGCGGCACCCGCCTGCGCGCCCTGCCGGGCCAGATCGACAATAGCCTTCGCGTTGCCGCCGCAATCAGCCACATTCACCGCCGGAACTCCGGCCGCCACTCTGAAAAAACCATGCTTCGTCATATAGGAAATATCAAAATTTTCATCATTATATTATCAGTGCGAAATTACTCATTTTTTTGATAAAACTACCCGACCGTCAGCCAAAAACATTTGCAGGCTCCGATAAATCGTCGCCGCAGCAGCATTATGCAAATAAATTTATCGAAAATGATAAAAAAATTTGGTTAGTTGAGAAAAAATCAGTTACTTTGCACACTGTTTTATGGCTCATCCTGTAAAGCTTGGGAGAAATGATGCGCTCTCTTGCGATATGAGACTGAGATGGCGGCCATGAAGCGATACATTCAAACAACGAAATAATATAGATAAATTCATTAACAGCCATGTCAAAGATTTGTCAAATTACGGGCAAAAAAGCGATTACCGGCAACAACGTATCGCACTCAAAGCGCCGTACCAAACGTCGCTTCAATGTCAATCTTTTCAACAAAAAGTTCTATTGGGTTGAACAGGACGCGTGGATTTCGCTCACCATCTCAGCCGCCGGATTGCGTACAATCAACAAATTAGGTCTTGACGCTGCCCTCAAGCACGCTGCAAGCAAAGGTTACATCTCTGAAATCAAATACATAGAATTCTAATAAAATGGCAAAGAAAGCTAAAGGTAATCGCGTGCAAGTTATCCTCGAATGCACAGAGCACAAGGCAAGTGGTATGCCCGGCACTTCACGCTATATCACCACCAAAAACCGCAAGAACACCACAGAGCGTCTCGAGCTCAAGAAATACAACCCCATCCTCAAGAAGGTAACCGTACATAAAGAAATCAAATAATACGATTAGGATATGGCAAAGAAAACAGTCGCCTCTCTTCAAAAAGGTGAAGGTCGCACATACAGCAAAGTTATCAAAATGGTAAAGTCGCCCAAAACAGGCGCTTACATGTTTAAGGAAGAAATGGTGCCCAACGACGCCGTTAAAGACGCCCTTAAATAATCACGACAAAAATCATCCCCGGCCAGCCCGCCTTCAAAGCGGTAACGCTGCCGACAGAAATAATCTAAAACAGGCATCGGCCCCAAGGCCGGTGCCCGTTACGTTTTACCAGCGCTGATTCAATGACAACACTATATAATACCGATGTAAGGGATTTCACGACGTTCGGCATTTCGGCACAAGCAGCATGCGTCGTATATTACGACAGCCTTGACGAGCTCCGGCGCGTTCTCGCCGACAATACATTTCCGCGTCCGTTGAAGCATCTCGGCGCCGGAAGCAACATGCTGTTCACCGGCGACTTCGCGGGAACAATCCTTATATCGCGCATCGCCGGGTGCAGGATTGCCGACGCGGCGCCCGACGGAAGTGTGCTCGTCACGGCCTCGGCAGGCGTGGTTATGGACGACCTGTGCCGCGACATGGCACAGCGCGGCATCTGGGGACTGGAGAACCTGTCGGGCATCCCCGGCACGGTCGGGGCATCGGCGGTGCAGAATGTCGGCGCCTACGGCGTGGAAGCCGGCGACCATATCGTGCAGGTCGACGCTATCGACGCGGCCACCGGTGAGCACCGTCTGTTCACGCACGACATGATGCAGTTCGGTTACCGCCACTCCATATTCAAGACCGACGCCATACGTGACCGCTTCATAATAACCGACGTACACTTCCGGCTGACAGTCACTCCGTCGCCACGGCTCGACTACGCCAACCTGCGGTCAATCGTCGGCGAAAACCCGACAGCTTCCGATATGCGCGCCACTGTAATATCCACTCGCGACACCAAACTCCCCGACCCCGCCGTGACAGGCAGTGCCGGCAGTTTCTTCAAGAACCCCGTCATCCCGCAGGAGCATTTCAAACGTATCGAAGCCATGTATCACGACGTCCGCGTCCCGCATTTCATCGTAGGCGACGACGCCGTCAAGGTGCCCGCGGCATGGCTCATCGACAAAGCCGAATGCAAGACAATGACCGAAGGGGGCGCCTCCCTGTGGCCGACCCAGCCCCTCGTGATAGTCAACACCGACGGACAAGCCACCTCCGCCGACATCCTCACCCTCGAACGCCGCATCATCGATGCCGTCCGCACCCGTTTCGACATAACCCTCCACCCCGAAGTCGAACATATCTGACCAAGAGATTATATTTCCGTAACGTCCCTCTACCCGCCCTCGCCGTCATCGCTTTGCTATGCATGGTGATAAAAAGTAAAAAGTAAGATGTACATCTGTACAGCGTACTGACGATAAGCCGTAAAAATCCGGCACGCGTCCTCCGTGCTCTTACAGTTTGCTAAGATTTGCTCCTTAGCGAGCTTGCATACTCTCAAAACGAATCGGGCTACACCGGAAATATCCGTTATACCCGGAGCCGGTTACTCCATCAGGTCATACGTCCAGTTGGCCGACTGTATCTCGCAGTCCGTCTCGCGCAGACGGCGCGAACATTCATCGGCCCGGTGTCTCACCTCTTTTACATCGACCGTATTGACATACCGTATCTCCTGACGTGAATAGCGGTCAGGGCGTTCCGAAAGGAACGACAGCAGGTTCTGCAGTTCCTGAACCTTCAGTTTCAACACATCTCGCAACGCAATCTTATCGGCAATCGTCGCGCCGTCGGCAAGCACGACACTCTGGTTCGTGCGGTTGATTTTCCTGATAAGCTGTTCAAGCTCATCGATACAGCGGTTGAATTCCTCAAAAAGAGCTTCAGGCCGCTCGGCAGGCTCATCGCCCTCCTGCACCTTGCAGGCCGCCTTCAGCCGTCCGTCCATCTGCGCGATGCGTTTCTGCAAATCCGCCCTCTGCGCCAAAGCCTCAGCAAGTTTCATATCATCAATACTATTTTTTAATTCATAAATCTGCATGTACCCGACAACTCGCGTACATTAACTATAACAAACAATCCGGCAAATGTTTCACCGTTCATACCGACGATACAGCACGATGAGGAGCACCGTGCCGATAAGTGTCAGTGGCAAACCTGCCAATACTGCGGGACGGCATCCGTAGCCCGCAGCTATCACCATACCTCCGAGCCATGCCGAGATTGCATTGCCGAGATTGTATGACATCTGTATGAGCGAACCGCCGAGCAGCTCTCCCCCCGCTGAATATTTTATAATAAGGCTTTGCAACGGTCCACCCGACGCGAAAAGCTGTGCGGCACCTATGACCATGAGAACGACAGCAGCCGCCTTATCCCACACAAAGAAATATATCAGCACGAGTGTAATCATCGATGTGCCCTGCACGAGTGCTGCAACAAATGCCCTGTTGTGGGTTACGGCACACCGTCCGCCGATTATGTTGCCGGCAAAGATACCAAGTCCGGCCACGACCATGAGCCACGTCATATCGGCGGCTGCGAATCCCGCCACTCCTGTCATCAGCGGCTCGATATAGCTGTACCAGCAATAGAGCCCCGCCTGTCCGAACAGCGGACCGGCAAAAATGAGCCACGGCGCCCCCGACCGCAGGAATTTAAACTGCCCCTTGAATCCGGTATCCTTCACCTTGCCCACATCGCCTATCCATGCATGGATACCGATGAAAGCCACGGCACCGCTCAGCGCCACAAAGGCAAATGTCAGACGCCACGACAGATATTCGGAAAACAATGTCCCGATAGGGACTCCCACTATTGTCGCCACCGTCATTCCCGCAATGACCATCGACACGGCGGCAGCCTCCTTGCCCGGGGCCGACAACCGCTGCGCCACAATGGCGCCGACGCCGAAATAGCATCCGTGCGGCAGTCCCGAGATGAACCGTGCGGCAAGCAATCCCCAGTAACCCGTAGCTACAGCCGCCAGCGTGTTGCCGACCATGATGAGCGCGGCAAGTATCATCATTATTTTCTTCAGCGGCATCTTGCGTGCAAACAGCAGAAACGGCGCGCCCACCGTCACACCCAGTGCGTATGCCGAAATAAAATGCCCGGCCTGCGAAATCGATATGCCGACACCCTCCGCCACATTACCGAGAATAGCCATAATCACAAACTCGGCTATCCCAAGGGCAAAAGTGCCCAAAGCCAATGCAAAAAGACTCTTGTTCATAAACCTGAAACACTACAACCGGCTGATTGAAGCCGGCATTCTAAGTACACTATCGGGATAAATACCTTTTGAAAAACAATACCGCTGTCAGTCGCTGAAACGGCGCTGCAAAATTCGCGCGAATAATCGGTTTATGCAAAATTTTTTTCAATAAATTTTCCGGTATCTCCGCAACTGATTTATAATCGGCATCGCCATCCGCAACAATTCGGAATAACCAACGGAAGATTACCGTTATAACGGGAATTTTCAGCTTCAACACAACCATAGGCTACCGATAGCGTTATATTTATAACTGAACAAGTGACCGGTATGATAAACAAGCTATTACTCATAGTAGACCCTCAGATTGATTTCATCACGGGAGTGCTTCCAGTCCCCGGGGCCGTAAGCTCCATGAACTCCCTGGCGGGATACTTGCGTCGTAACAGTACGCAATATGCCTCTATCATCGTGACCGCCGACCGGCACCCGATGCGTCACTGTTCGTTCAGAACGGAAGCCGGGCAATGGCCGGTGCATTGCGTTGCCGACTCGGTCGGAGCCGCTATATGGCCTCCGCTTATGTCCGCGCTTATCGACGCCTCCGATAAAACAGTAATACTCCATAAAGGTGAAAATGCTGAAACTGAAGAATATTCCATATTCAAGAACCGTGATGCTGCCGACATAATATCACATATCATAAAGTCAAGGAATATCAGTCATATCGACATCTGTGGACTTGCCGGCGACGTATGTGTGGCCGCCACGATTCGTGACCTGCTGACATTGGATGGCAACATCCGGCTGAACGTACTGAAAAAGTTCAGCCCGTCGATTGACGGCGGCAATACTCTTGATTCTCTAATCTCAAAATATAGCTTGTCATGCACCAGATAATCCGACATTTCACAGATGATGACCTGTATAAATTCACCATGTGCTGCGCGGTTATAGAAAATTATCCGCGTACCCGTGTACGCTACAGATTCACCGACCGCAACCATACTGTCTATCCTCCGGGGTTTGCCGCCGAACTTCGCCGACAGATCGAAATGCTCGAGACTGTCGTGATAACAGATGAAGAGATTGCGTTCATGCGCAAGCGGTGCAGCTATATACCGGCATGGTTCTACAGCTATCTTAAAGGCTTCCGTTACGACAGCAGCTGGGTCACGATACAGCAGGACGGAAACGGTCATCTCGACATCGAATTCGAAGGTTGCTGGAGCGATACAATTCTGCTCGAAGTAAAAGTACTGGCCATAGTCTCGGAATTGTACTACATGATGACCGGCAACGACAGATCATTCGACTACGACGTCTACTACGGCAAATCACATGACAAAGCGGAAAAACTTATTGAGGCGGGATGCACGTTCAGCGACTTCGGCACACGTCGCCGCGCCTCTTTTCAGGCTCAGGATACGGCCGTAAAAGCTATGAAGGAGTGTCAGGACGCACTGCACGGCCCGGGAAAATTCATCGGCACAAGCAATGTGTATTTCGCCATGAAGTACGACCTTGTACCTGTAGGCACCATGGCGCATGAACTGATATGCGCGATTGCCGGAATGTACGGGCCGCAGATGGCCAACTACCTTGCCATGAAGACATGGGCGAGCACCTACCGCGGAGCTTTGGGCACATTCCTCTACGACACATACGGCTGGCGCATCTTCAGTCTGAATTTCTCGGAAGACTATGCCAATTTGTTCAAGGGACTCCGTGTCGACAGCGGCGACAATTTCAGGGAGCTGGATCTGATAGTCGACAAATACCGCAGCCTGAATATCGACCCGCGCAGCAAGCAGATAGTATTCAGCAACGGGCTCGACGTGGACAAAGCCATAGAGATACAGCGGTACGCCGAAGATAAATGCATCCCCTCCTTCGGCATCGGGACGCACTTCACCAATGACTTCGACGGAATCGACCCGATGAATATCGTCATCAAGCTCGTTGCCGTAAAAATCACCGAATCGTGGCCGTTCTACTGCACCACATGCAAGCTGAGCGAAGACCCCGGAAAATACTCCGGCGACAAAGCGACAGTCGACCGCTTCCTCGAAATCCTCCACCTCAACCGCAACAACCTCGTATAAGATTCATTATGAAAAATAAAGCGTTTCAGAAACCGTGGAATATACGAAAGCATGTACCGCCATAAAATGCGGCCGCGCTTACGGGTAAATTGCCAAGTCGTTATTCATGAAATAATTTGTACAACCGGATTATTATAGGTAAATTCGTAGTTAAAACGACATAACAGCACCGCAACCCATGAAAGGAAAACAGGTCAAGAAATCAGGAAAACGTAATTCTCTCCCGAAATACAATCCCAACAGACGCCCGGAAGATATGAGCCTTGAAGAGTGGCAAATCGCCCTGAGGCGTCAGGCAGCCTCAAGGGAATGCCTTATAGTCAAGCCTATAGACTTCGCAAGGGAAGGATATTTCAATGTGAACAATCCACAGACCGGACGAAAGTATTCCGTAGTCTACCGTGGGCAATCCAGTCCATGGAATTATTGTTCCTGCCCCGATTTTCACACCAATCAGCTAGGCACATGCAAGCATCTTGAAGCAGTCGGACTTGCTGCCGACGGTAAATACGCCCGCAAGACATACCGTCTGCCTGACCGTTCCACCGTCTATCTTGATTACAAGGGGCAGCCACGTGTCAGAATCAGGCTGGGAGGCGAACATAAGGAGGAGATGACCGTGCTGGCTTCAAAGTATTTCGACTCCGACCTCACGCTCCTCGATGAGTACTACGATAAATTCGGCGAATTTCTCGAGGCGGCCAAAGAAATAGACCCGGCGACGAAATGCGTTGATGATGCATTCAACTTCATAATCAGGAAACGTGCAGACCGACTGCGCAACAACCTTGCCGACGCAATGCCCGACATGACCGACGGACTGCTCAGTACCGACCTCTATCCCTATCAACGCGAAGGAGCGGAGTTCATATTCCGACACGGGCGCGCCATCATAGCCGACGAAATGGGCCTTGGCAAAACCATACAGGCAATAGCCGGCGCAATGCTTCTGAAACGGAATGGCTTCGTAGGGTCAGTATGGATTATTTGCCCCACTTCGCTCAAATACCAATGGAAAAGCGAGATTAAAAAATTCTCTGGTGAGGATGCACTCGTTGTCGAAGGAAACGTGACGGAACGAGCAAAAAACCTTGACACCAATCCGGCATTTTTCAAAATCATATCATACCATTCAATAGTAAATACCATCAGATACGGTTTGAAATCCATGCCTGACATGGTGGTTTATGACGAAGTGCAACGCCTTAAAAACTGGGACACCAAAATGTCCCGGACAATGCGTCTGCTCAAAAGCGACTATACGGTAGCCCTTTCAGGCACTCCGCTTGAAAACAAATTGTCGGAACTCTATTCCGTAATGCAGCTTGTCGACCAGTTTGTCCTCGGCCCATACTGGAAATTCGTAAACGACACGACCGATACCGACAGCACAGGCAGAATTACAGGATATAAAAACCTGAACAGCATAGGCGATACCCTCAGGCAAGTCATGATAAGGCGAACGAAAAAGTCAGTAAAGCTTCAGATGCCTCCGCGCGTAGATAAGAACCTGCTTGTACCGACAACCACAGAACAGCTGGCAATCCATGACGACTGCAAATGGAATGTCAGCATCCTGATAAGCAGATGGCGCAGATTGGGATTCTTGTCTGAAAAAGACCGTATGCGGCTTATGCTGCTGCTGTCGACCATGCGTATGGTAGCCGACAGCACATTCATACTTGACCAAAAGACCCGCCACGATACTAAAATCGACGAAGCTATCAGCATAGTTAACGACGTCGTAGAGTCAGGCGACGATAAGATAGTGATATTCAGCCAATGGGAACGAATGCAACGACTCATGGCAGCGGAACTTGAGGCGCGGGGCATCGGTTTCCGTTTCCTACACGGAGGGGTGTCGTCGGCCAAACGCGGATCCCTGATAAATGACTTCATGACCGACCCTGCGTGCCGGGTATTCCTGTCGACCGACGCCGGCAGCACGGGTCTCAACCTTCAGGCTGCCTCCATAGTGATAAACCTCGACCTGCCTTGGAACCCCGCAGTGCTTGAACAACGCATAGCCCGCGTCTACCGTCTCGGACAGCCACGCCAGATACAGGTAATCAACATGGTATCAGTCGGGACCATTGAAGTCAACATGCTCGACACCCTTGCATTCAAGACCGGCCTGTTTGAAGGCGTGCTCGACGGAGGAGACGATACAGTCATACTCAACGACAAAAAATTCGACCGCATCGCCGAACTGCTCGACAACAACCTCGACCTTAAAAAAGGAACAGTCAATTTACCCGACAATGAAACAGAAACCGGTGCCGACACCGAATTCGAAACACCGGAACCTGAGGACGATAACGACGAAAGCGAATATGAATATATATCCGAACCCGACGACAATGAATCCGACAGTCCGGAACCGACCGAAACAGAAAACAGTCAGGAAGAAAACAGCGAAGAACCGTCACCAGAAAACGGCCCCTCGTCAGCACAGCCACGCCCCGGCGAAAACGCTGCTGAAAACGCTTTGCCACGCGAGAAGCCCGACGGCCCGACAGCCACACCCGAAAGCGAACTTATAAACAAGGGCATGGAATTCCTCGGAGGACTTGCAAAAGCCCTGTCATCACAGGAATCCAGAAAGAGACTGGTCGACAGCATTGTAAAAGAAGATCCCGCCACCGGTCAAACCACCCTCTCCATACCCGTAGCCGACAAAGCCACAGTAGCCAACGTCCTCAACCTAATGGCCGGCATATTCTCCTCAATCAACAAATAACGTCCCGACCACCGACAATAAAAATGGAGTGTAACTGATTGAGTTACATTTCATTCTGTTATCGGTGGTTTGTGGGCTTACTTCACTTCCTCAAATCTAACTATATTTGATTACCAGAAGTTTATTGTTGCATGGTACAAATATGAGATTTCAAGTTCATAAGAATGACATCGGTTACTTTGTCGTTTTGGGTCTCATCTTGTTTCTTCCCATTCCTTTTTAACTCGCTCGACTTCCGCTATCAACTGTTGTTCTGTGGGAAGATAGAGTTGATATTTAGATGCAACAATTGTGTTATTGTCCGAGGGAAGGGTCATCCTAACCAATGTGTCGTTTTTGGCAGTGCATAGTAATATGCCGATTGTGGGATTCTCCTCAGGTAGTTTCTCAGTACGGTCGTAGTAATTGACATACATCTGCAATTGTCCCAGATCCTGATGAGTTACCTCGCCTGTCTTTAACTCAAAAATCACGAACCGCCGGGCAAGACGGTTGTAAAAGACTAAGTCAATGAAAAACTCGTCATCTTCAAGAATGATTCGTTTTTGACGCGCTACGAAAGTGAACCCATTTCCAAGTTCAAGAATAAATTCTTGTAAGTGATTGATTAACTCTGTTTCAAGATCACTCTCGTAATAATGTGCTTTCTTTTCCAAACCCAGGAATTCCAAAACCATTGGATCCTTGACAATTTCCTGCGGTTTTTCAGGCTTCTTCTCTTTCCTTGCCATGGCAAGAACCGATTCCTTGTCGTTGCTGAGGAGCAAACGCTCATAGAGCATAGAATTGATCTGACGTTGCATCTGGCGTGCAGTCCAGCAATTACTTGCCGCTTCAAGCTCGTAATATTCACGTTTGTCTTTGTCAGGGATTGCTATAAGTAACTTATATTGACTCCAGTTGAATTGCGTCCGCAGTGTGGACGCAATTGGAAATTCAATATAAAATTGTCTTGCGCGTTCCAATTGGCGCTGTCCAAAACCACTTCCGTATTCGGGTTCTATCTCTTGGGCAAGATTCTTTATAAGACCTTTACCATACTCAGCACGCGTACTACCGCCCTGTTCTTCCTCGACAATGCGTCGTCCTATTTGCCAGTACATCTGTACGCGACAAAAGTCAACTGAGCGGACAGCATTAGACCGAGAAGTTTCAATAATCGAGCGTATTTCAGATACTAAATTCTTCATTTTTGTTATTTTGTAGCTTTTCCTTCCGGAAGGATAGTCGAAGCCCAGTTGGGAAGTCCCTCGACATAGCGTTTCACAAGCTCGCCGTCGCTCAGTCGGAACAAAAGTCGAGCTTCCTCATCCTCGATTGAGTTGTCATAGACATAGAGCCGGTCAACGTATGGAGCCAAGGCGATACAGTTTGCGATGGACTTGTCGTAGCGGGATATGATTTTGGGGATAGGAACATCGTGGCCACCATTCAGCACACGGTTTGCGACGCGCTTCGCATTGATTGTCGGAGATTCAGTGGATACGAAGAACAAGCGGATGAAGAATCCTGCTTCTTTTGCTCTAAGAATGTAATCAACCTTATCGGCAGCGGACATCACTGTCTCAAATATATGGCTCTTGCGTTCTGAAAGACACTTTTCCCTCCATTTGTTACAATAGTTGGCGGCTTTGAGAACTGACTCCTGATTGTTCCAGTCGCCGAATACATCACGGGCGACATTATCCGGGTTGATATACTCCGAATCTTCCAGCCACTCATGATGCAGAATCTTGGAGGTCACGGAAGTCTTGCCCGACCCATTGGGCCCGGCAATAACTATCAAGACGGGGCGATGTTCACTTGCCGCCATTGCGAAGCCTGTTTAAGGTTTCTTCAACTCTTGCGCGAGCCTCATGCGAAGCAGCCTCAATCCCTGCAGCCACACGCTCGGCAGCCCGGCGGGTGCTTTCGCGGGCATCCTCGGCAACCTCACGCATAATCTGAGCCATACGCTCATCGCCCGGCTCCTCCATCGACGTGAGTCGATAACTATTCATTTGCTCTTCCGACATAATCTATAATCTTTTCTTATTCAACACCAAAGTTACGAAAAAAATCTGAACTCATCTCACTTTTAGATTCAATTGGTCATCGACCCTTCTAAGAGTGGCTGACACAACATTACCCCCTCTATCTCAGACCGGCTTAGGAATAAAATCAAATATTGAATAATTCTTGACGCCCAAGTTACCTTGTCAATAAAATCTTTCGACGTTATCGCCGCTGTCTCAGAATATTTTAGTAATTTTGTATTTTAGGAATCAACTTCCGATAATAAACTATTATCTGCATATCGTATGACTCAGCCTTTCAATACCAATCTCAGCGAGGAAGACACCAAGCGGCTTTACATCACACCTGCATTAGAGAGTAGATGGGATAAGCACCTTATCCGCATGGAACACTCTTTTACTGCCGGAAGGATTGTAGTGCGCGGCTCTATGAAAAAGCGCGACAAGGGGAAGAAAGCCGACTATCTTCTCCACACCGCCGAGAATTATCCAATCGCTGTCGTAGAGGCCAAATCGTCAAGCCATGCTCCCGCAGACGGCGTACAGCAAGCCATTGACTATGCCACCATTCTTGACCTAAAGTTTGCTTACAGTACCAATGGCCGTGAATTTGTAGAACATGATTTGATTACAGGAAAGCAGCGTTTCTTGCCGATGGATGCCTTTCCTACTGCGTTGGAACTTAAAGAAAGGCTCAAACGCGGTACGAATCTTTCTGCCGAAGCAGAACAGATTATTGACGTTCCTTACTATACCAGTGCGGAAACGTTCCCTCCAAGGTATTATCAACGTATTGCTATCAACCGCACAGTCGAAGCCGTTGCCGATGGCCAACAACGTATATTGCTCGTTATGGCAACAGGCACAGGCAAAACTTATACCGCGTTTCAAATCATTCACCGCTTGCATAAATCGGGAATGAAGAAGAAAATATTGTATCTTGCCGACCGCAATATCCTCATCGACCAAACTATGCGCCAGGACTTCAAGCCCTTTCAACGCATAATGACAAAAGTACAGCAGAAGAATCCGCAAAGCGGCTACGAAATTTATATGTCGCTTTACGGCCAATGGGTAAGACACGACCTGCCGCAGGGTGAGAAACAGCCATACGAATATATGTCGCCCGATTTCTTCGACCTTATTATCGTTGATGAGTGCCACCGTTCAAGCGTCAAAGAAGATTCCGAATGGCGAGCTATTCTCAATTATTTTTCTTCCGCTACTCAGATTGGTTTGACCGCAACCCCCAAAGCGGTTGACGGCGCAAACAATATCGAATATTTTGGAAAACCAGTTTTTACTTATTCCTTGCGGCAAGGTATTGAGGACGGTTTCCTCGCGCCATATAGAGTTACAAAGTCATTTATTAACGTTGACCTGGAGGGCTACGAGCCTCGCAAAGATGAAGTAGACATCTACAACCACCCGCTCGGCACCCAAATATATACACGCAACTTAATTGGTCGTGGACTTCATATTACAAAACGTCAGGTGATTGTAGCAAAACGCATCACTGAAATGCTTAAAGCTATGGGTGGTATGGTGAAAACTATCGTTTTCTGCCCCGACCAAGAGGAAGCACAGGTGATGCGAGACCTGCTTATGGAGATGAATCAGGCGATGGTTCGTAAAAATCCGAAATACATCGTCCGCATAACGAGCGATGACAGAGTTGGTAAATCTCTTCTTGACGATTTTATCGACCCGGATTCCGACTATCCTGTTGTTGCCACTACAAGTGAACTGCTGTCGACAGGCGTTGACTGCAAAACGTGTGGACTCATTGTCATCGATAAAGAGGTCAACAGTATGACTACCTTCAAACAGATGGTAGGACGTGGCACCCGCATCTACGAGCGAACCGGTAAGATGAATTTCGACATCCTCGACTTCCGCAACGTGACAACACTCTTCAGTGACCCGGAATTCGATGGTGACCCTGAGCCGCCCGAGAGTGCCCCTGTTAATCCTCCCTCACCAACACCGAAACCTTATCCTCCTGTCGACCCGCCTCCAATCGTGGTATCTGAGCCGAGAAAACTCTATGTTACCGGACGTAACATCCGCATCGTCCATGAGGTGGTGCAATATCTCGGAGAGGATGGCAAGACACTCTGCACGGAAAGCGTAACCGACTATACCCGCAAGGCTATTAAACAACATTATCCTACACTCGACAGTTTCAGCGGAGCTTGGCGTCAGGCCCGCAAGAAAAAAGAGTTCTTGCAGGAGATGGACGATATCGAGGAATTAATTCGTGCCGTGCGTGAAGAAAATCCCGCGCTCGCCGATAAGGACGAATTCGACATCATTTGTCACGTGGCATTTGACGGCAAACCGCTCACTCGTAGCGAGCGCGTCGAGGGTGTGCGTAAACGCGGCTACCTCAACAAATACAAGGGTGAAGCCCTGAAAATCATTGAAGCTCTGATGGATAAATATGCCGAAACCGGCGTGCTCGATATTGAAAGTATCAACATACTATCCATCTATCCCTTCAATCAGTTTGGCAAAACCCCGAAGATTATGAAACTTTTCGGAGGTCGCGAGGCATACAATAAGATGATTGCCGAACTTGAAGAACAACTTTATCTCCAATCAGCATAAAGCAAAACAATGGCTATAAACAATCTCGTCAAAAGATTACAAAATATCATGCGTCAGGACGCCGGTGTTAACGGCGATGCACAGCGCATTGAACAGATGGTTTGGATTTTTTTCCTCAAAGTCTACGACTCTCAGGAAGAAATATGGGAATGTGCCGAAAACGGCGACGATTTCCAAAGTATTATACCCGAAGAACTGCGATGGCGCAACTGGGCTCCATCCAAAGATGAAGAAGGCCGCATGAAAGGTGATGTTTTAACGGGCGAGAAACTCCTGTCCTTCATCAATGACAAACTGTTCCCGGTGCTCAAAGGCCAAAAATCTACTGACGGCACAATCCCGGGAATTGTCGTTACACATGAAACTCCGCGAGGCAAAGCCATTGTGCAGGAGGTTTTCTCCGAAGTCAACCAGTATATGAAGAACGGCGTATTACTCCGTCAGATGATCGACGTTGTGGACGAGATTGACTTCATGGACTCCGCAGAGTCGCATACTTTCGGTGATATTTACGAAAGTCTGCTCAAAGACCTGCAAGGGGCAGGTCGCGCCGGGGAGTTCTATACACCCCGCGCTCTTACTGACTTCATAATTGATCGCCTTAACCCTCGCCTTGGCGAGCGCGTAGGCGACTTTGCTATGGGTACAGGAGGGTTTCTCGTTTCTGCGCTTGAACACCTCAAATCACAGCAGCGTACCGACGACGATGTCCGCAAATTCCAGAATACCGTAATCGGTCAGGAATGGAAACCGTTTCCTTATCTGTTGGCAGTCACCAACCTATTACTGCATGGAGTCGAACACCCTGACCTGCATCATACTGACTCGCTCGGTCGCCCGATGTCCGACTATAATACTCCCGACGCAAAGGTTGATGTCATTGCAATGAATCCGCCATACGGTGGCAGCACAGAGGCCAGCGTCAAACAGAACTTCAAAGCCGAGTTCCGTTCCTCCGAAACTGCCGACCTTTTCATGGTGCTTATAATGACCCGTCTCGCCAAGCATGGACGCGCCGGAGTCATTGTTCCCGACGGCTTCCTGTTTGGTACAGATGGTTCAAAACTCGCAATCAAACAACATCTGCTCCGCAACTTCAACCTTCATACCATAATAAGATTGCCGGGTAGTATTTTCGCTCCCTATACGTCAATTGCCACCAATATCCTTTTCTTCAACAACGACCGCGCAATAGACGCCCCCGAAGAATACGCTACCAGAGAAACTTGGTTTTACCGAATGGATATGCCCACAGGGTACAAGCATTTCTCCAAAACGAAGCCTATGCAGGTGACCCATGCAAAACCTATTTGCGATTGGTGGGATAACCGCGTTGAAATCGTGGACGAAGAAACGGGCGATGAAAAGAGCCGTTGTTTCTCCGTTGGAGAACTGATGGAGAGCGATTGCGACTTCGACCGCTGTAAATTCCCCAAAGACGAGGAAGAAATTCTGCCGCCGAAAGAACTTCTTGAAGAATACTACAAGAAGCGTAAGTCGCTCGAACACCAAATAGACAAAACGCTTCAAGAGATACAGGACATTCTTGGCTTCAATATTGAAATTGACTGACCCATGACAGGCAAACAACTCCGCAATAGCATCCTCCAGTGGGCAATTCAAGGTAAGCTTGTACCACAAGACCCTAACGACGAACCCGCGAGTGTTCTTCTTGAACGCATCCGTGCAGAAAAAGCTCGTCTCGTTAAAGAGAAGAAAATCAAAAAGGATAAAAACGAATCGATAATCTTCCTAGGTGAGGACAATTCCTATTATGAGAAGATGGCCGACGGCACCGTTCGCTGCATCGACTCGGAGA
>ERZ1504222.104-NODE-104-length-18200-cov-6.802149_pt1 | contig 18200 bp, 14 predicted proteins | sample MGYA00575512_ERZ1504222 | MGnify/ENA primary metagenome ERZ1504222 (study PRJEB39906, sample SAMEA3182094) | gut metagenome | biome: human; feature: gut; material: Stool; isolation source: human stools | place: Canada | collected 2012-02-21 ...
AAAAATTCAACCCCGAGAACCGACAAAATATTATCTACGATATTCTTGACAATCAGGCTATAAATGTAGCCTCGACCTCAGCCGGCAATCTCCCGGAGAAAAAACGCCGTCAGCCCCGCGAGAAACGCGCCGAGAAGACTCCGCGCAAACCGAAGGCCTCCGACGGCAACGCAGAGGCCGAAGCCACCGTCGACAGCGCCGGCGAACCCGCTGCCGACAACAACGAGACTCCGCGCCGACGTCCGGGCCGTAAACCAAAATCCGACGATAACGCACAGCCGCAGGAGGAAACTCCGGCTCAGGAGACAGCAGCAGGCGAAACAGTGCCACAACCTGCACAGCAGCGTCGCGGACGCAAACCTAAGGCAAAGACTACCGATGACACGGCATCGGAAGCCACAAACGAACCGACCGATACCCCCGCTGACGCCGAGCCGACAGAAACTCCGGCACCCGTTGCCCCCGAACGCCGGCTTCCCGAAGCCGAACCGGCACCCGCAGCCGACACTCAGGGAGCCACTTATGAAGCCGCCGACAAAGCACCGGAAGCTGCCGAAAGCCGCGAGCAACAGCCCCAGCAGCCCCAGCAGCTGCGCCCGCAGACGCAGTCCTCGTTCGGCTCATTCTTCCCGCGCGCAGGCGGCAAGACTTTCGCTCCACGTTCGCAGAAAGAGCGCGAGGAAGCCGCAGCAGCTGCCGCAGCAGCTCCCATTATAATATATGAGCCGGGCAACGAGGCGCAGGCACCCCAGCAACAACAGGGCAAAAAGAACAAAAAGAACCGAAACAAGCAGCAACAACAGCAGCCGCCCGTGCGTCAGGAACACCGCTACAACTTCGACGGTCTCATTCAGGCACAGGGCGTGCTCGAGGTGATGCCCGAAGGATACGGTTTCCTCCGTTCGAGCGACTACAACTATCTCGCATCGCCCGACGACATCTACGTCACCCAGCAGCAGATCAAGCAATACGCGCTGCGTCCGGGCGACGTGGTGGAGTGCACCATACGTCCGCCACACGAAGGCGACAAATACTTCCCCATGAGCGAAGCGCTGATGATCAACGGCCGCACACCCGAGTTTATCCGCGACCGCACTCTATTCGAGCACCTTACCCCGCTCTTCCCCGACGAGAAGTTCGATCTGACCTCAGGCCGTTCATGCAACATCTCGACACGCGTGGTCGACATGTTCTCACCCATCGGCAAAGGACAGCGCGGACTTATCGTAGCTCCGCCCAAGACAGGTAAAACCATTCTTCTCAAGGACATAGCCAACGCCATAGCCGAAAACCACCCCGAGACCTACATCATGATACTCCTCATCGACGAGCGTCCCGAGGAGGTGACCGACATGATGCGTTCGGTCAACGCCGAAGTCATAGCCTCGACATTCGATGAACCCGCCGACCGCCATGTCAAGATTGCAAGCATAGTGCTTGAGAAGGCAAAACGAATGGTGGAATGCGGTCACGACGTAGTGATACTTCTCGACTCAATCACACGTCTGGCACGCGCCTACAACACCGTAAGCCCCGCTTCGGGCAAAATCCTCTCGGGCGGTGTCGACGCCAACGCGTTGCAGAAGCCGAAACGTTTCTTCGGAGCGGCCCGTAATATCGAGGGAGGCGGCTCGCTCACAATCATCGCCACTGCGCTGACCGAAACGAGCTCAAAGATGGACGAAGTCATCTTCGAGGAATTCAAGGGCACAGGCAACATGGAGCTTCAGCTCGACCGCAAGCTCTCCAACAAACGCATATTCCCCGCCGTCGACATTACCGCGTCGAGCACACGCCGCGACGACCTGCTGCTGCGCACCGAGACGCTCAACCGCATGTGGATACTGCGCCGTTTCCTCTCCGACCGCAATTCGATTGAGGCGATGGAATTTATCAAGGACCGCATGGAGCGCACCCGCGACAACGACGAACTGCTCCGCACCATGGGCGACTAACCGAAAACTGTTGAAACATGCGCAACGAAGAACAACTCGAAGGGGTTACACTCCTGGGCAACACCGGAGTGAAATATCCCACGCAATACGCTCCCGAGGTGCTTGAGACATTTGTCAACAAGCACCCCGGCAACGAATATCTCGTCACTTTCACCTGTCCGGAATTCACATCGCTGTGCCCCAAGACCGGACAGCCAGATTTCGCCAAAATCATAATCAACTACATACCGCGCGAACGGATGGTAGAGAGCAAGAGCCTGAAGCTCTATCTGTTCAGCTTCCGCAACCACGGCGACTTCCATGAGGACTGCGTCAACATCATCATGAAGGACCTGTGCCGGCTCATGGACCCGCGCTATATCGAAGTGAAAGGTATCTTCACCCCACGCGGAGGCATAGCCATCTACCCGTTTGCCAACTACGGCGACGAAGAGCACCAATGGCTGGTGAAAAAACGTCTCGAAGCCTCGTTTCTCGACTCATTTTAACTTAATGCTAAAAAGTAGGGACGCACGGTCTGTGCGTCCGTGAAATATGTATTGATTATTTTATGAAACAATCACTGATCGTATATTCCGGGGGACTCGATTCTACCACGCTTCTGTGGGAGTATGCCGCCGACATCGCCCTGGCCGTCAACTTCAATTACGGCTCCAACCACAATGCCCGCGAGGCCGAGTGCGCGCGCCGCAACTGTGCGAAGCTTGGGATAAAACTCATGGAAATCGACCTGGGTTTTATGGCGAAATACTTCAAAAGCTCGCTGCTCGAAGGAGCTGACGCCGTGCCGTCGGGCAACTACGACGACGAGAACATGCGGTCGACCGTCGTGCCCTTCCGCAACGGCATAATGCTGTCGGTAGCGGCAGGTCTCGCCGAGAGCTACGGCCTGTCGACTATACTCATAGCCAACCATGCGGGCGACCATGCCATCTACCCCGACTGCCGCCCGGGATTTGTCGACGCAATGGGCAAAGCAGTCAGCGAAGGCACCTACGAGGGAATAAAACTCTCGGCTCCCTACACCATGCTCACCAAGGCGCAGATAGTGGAACGCGGCGCCCGCATCGGCGTGGACTACAACGATACCTACAGCTGCTACCGCGGAGGCGAACATCACTGCGGCACATGCGGCACATGCCGCGAACGTGCCGAAGCATTCGCCCTGGCCGGCGTCCCCGACCCCACCGTTTACGATAATATACTATAATTTATGACAGAAGTATTGTTTTCCGACGAATTCAAGGCGCTCGCTCCCGACTACCGCATGCTTCAGATTGAAGCCGACGTAGAGGGTGGCGATACTCCGCAGGAGCTTACCGATGAAATCAACCGGTTGGCCGACTCGATGCGTCAGGTGATGGAGATAGCCGACATAAACCGTCGTCCCGGCATCGCGGCCACGCGTGCCGCCTACAAACGCTTCGGCAAGGACCCCAACCGCTACCGTCCGTCGCAGGAGCAGATGTCGCGCCGCATACTCAAGCAGCTCGGCCTCTATGTGGTCAACAACCTTGCCGACGCCGGCAATCTGCTTTCACTCAAATGCGGCTGTTCGTTGGGCGTATTCGACCGCGACAAAATCGAGGGAACCGCAATCACCCTCGGACGCGGCCGTCACGACGAACCCTACACCGGCATAGGGCGCGGCGAACTCAACATCGAGAATCTTCCCGTAATACGTGACGCTGCCGGAGGCATCGGCACCCCGACTTCCGACAACGAGCGCACCGCTGTCGACGCCTCGACACGCCGGATACTGATAACCGTCAACATCTACGGCGACGCCGACATGGCCGATGCCGAAATAGACGCCGAAGCACGCCGGCTGCTGACCCGATACTGCGCGGCCTCCGGCATAGAATCACGCATCGTACACGCCGCACTACAGTAATGAAATTTCAGGAGGGAGAAGTAATTCTGCTAAAATTCTCTTAATGAAAATTCAAACTGATGACAGACATACTTATAATAATCGCACTCATATTGCTCAACGGCGTTTTTTCGATGTCGGAAATAGCCCTCGTGTCAGCCCGCAAATCAAAGCTTTCGGCTGAAGCCAAGAAGGGCAGCCGCGGAGCAAAAACGGCATTGCGCCTCATCGAGAATCCCGACCGCTTTCTCTCGACCGTACAGATAGGCATAACGCTCATAGGCATACTCACCGGTCTGTTTTCGGGCGCGGCATTCGCGGCTCAGCTCGGCGACCGGTTCTGCGAGCTCGGACTTCCCGACGCCACCGCCCACCGCCTCGCGCAGATACTCATTGTGGCCGTTGTGACCTACCTCTCAATCGTCATAGGCGAACTTATCCCAAAGCGTATAGGCATAGCCATGTCCGACAGGATATCGATATGGATAGCGCCACTGATGCAGGTACTTTCTGTGGTGACGATGCCTGTGATATGGCTGCTTTCGGTATCGACCAACCTCGTGGTAAGGCTTCTCGGGCTTCGGGGCAAGACGGCTGTCGTGACCGAGGACGAGATACGCTCGCTGATACAGGAGGGTACTGAAGCGGGGCAGGTACAGGAAGTGGAGCAGGACATCATGGAACGGGCGCTCGTGATGGGCGACCAGACCGTGAGCAGCATCATGACCAACCGATCCGACATCGTGAGCCTCAACTGCCGCATGTCGGTGCAGGATATAAAAGACACCGTTTTCACACATCTGCACCGGGGCTATCCCCTCTATTGTGAAAAGGGGAAGGAGGTCACCGGCATAGTGCTTGCCTCCGGACTGCTTAGGGCACTCGACCGGGGGGATGTGGATTTGAAAAAGATTGCCGCAGAACCGGTGTACTTCCCCGAAAGCATGACCGTGTACGACGCGCTTGCCGTACTGAAAAGCGGCGAAGTGGAATGCGCGCTCGTATGCGACGAGTTCGGCGACATGCAGGGCATCGTGACACTCCGCGATGTGCTTGAAGGGCTCGTCGGCATGATCAATGACCCGGCCGACAATCCGCAGATAAGGCCGCTTGCCGACAACGCCGCCGAACTCATAGTCGACGGACAGTACCGGTGGTACGACTTCCTGTCATATCTTGAAGCGGAAGACCTCTACCGGCCGGCGGCCTATTCGACCGTGGCCGGATGGTTTCTCGAGACATACCGCCATCTTCCCCACGAGGGAGAAACTGTGGAATGGCAGGGCATACGGTTCAAAATCCTCGATATGGACGGAGCGCGTATCGACAAATTTCTTGTAAGCAGAATAAACCCCGACCGACTATGACAACCGACTACAGCAAAACCCGCAAAGTGACCGCGCTGACGCTGATAATGACGCTCGGCATAGTTTTCGGCGACATAGGTACATCGCCCCTCTACGTCATGAAGACAATCCTGCACGTCAATCCCGCGTTTGACGCCGACTACGTCATCGGGGCGGTATCGTGCGTGATATGGACGCTTACATTGCAGACCACACTGAAATATGTCATCATAGCGCTGCGTGCCGACAACAAAGGCGAAGGGGGCATACTCGCGCTCTTCTCGCTGCTGCGCCGGTGCAAGCCGCGCTGGCTCTACATAGCCGCCATAGTCGGAGCGAGCGCCCTGGTGGCCGACGGCGTCATAACCCCGGCCATAACCGTAACCACCGCAATCGAAGGACTCAACACCTTCAGCGCCTCGGCTCCGGTGATACCCATCGTACTCGCCATCGTCACGTTCATATTCATCCTCCAGTATTTCGGGACAAAGACCATAGGCAACCTTTTCGGACCCGTGATGCTCACGTGGTTCCTGATGCTCGGTGTGCTTGGAGCCGTGGCGCTCACGTCATGTCCGGCGATACTCAAGGCGTTCAATCCCGTCTACGCCGTCAGGCTGCTTATCGACTATCCGGGATGGTTCCTGGTGCTCGGCGCCGTGTTCCTGTGCACCACGGGAGCGGAGGCACTCTATTCCGACCTCGGCCACTGCGGACGCCGCAACATATCCATCACGTGGGGATTCGTGAAGATAATGCTTATACTCAACTACCTCGGGCAGGGGGCATGGATACTCTCGGGCAGCACAGACGCCGCGCTGTCGGTCAATCCGTTCTACGGCATAATGCCGCAATGGTTCACCGGCATAGGCATAGTCATGTCGACGCTTGCCGCCATCATCGCGAGCCAGGCGCTGCTGAGCGGTTCGTTCACACTGTTCAGCGAGGCTATCGGACTCGACTTCTTCCCGCGCGTACGCATCAAGTATCCCACCGATGTCAAAGGGCAGCTGTTCATCCCGATGGTAAATATCTTCCTCTATCTCGGCTGTATATTCACGGTGCTGATATTCCGCAGCTCGGCTCACATGGAGGCTGCCTACGGTCTTGCCATCACCATAACGATGCTCATGACGACAATGCTGCTTTGCGTATGGATGCATAAGCACAAGGTACATCTGTGGCTGATACTCGCATTCGGCATCACGTTTTTCACGCTTGAGAGCGTATTTTTCATAGCAAACGCCACCAAATTCGTGCACGGCGGATGGTACACGGTGCTTATCGCGGGATTCGTGTTCGCGGTGATGTACATCTGGCACAGAGCCGAGACGATACGCAACAAATTTGTCGACATGAGGAGCATGTCGTCGGTCATTCCCGTAATCAGGGACATCAAGGCTGACAAGGAGATACCGCTGTATGCCTCCAACGTGGTGTATCTGAGCCGTGCGGCCGACGAAAGCGAGGTAGAGAGCAAACTCGTCTACTCGATTGTCAACAAGCATCCCAAGCGTGCCGACCACTACTGGCTCATACATATCGATGACACCGACCGTCCCGACACCCTCGAATATGACTACACCATACTCGTGCCCCACACCCTTTACCGCATAAACCTGCATCTCGGATTCAGGGTAAGGTCGCAGCTCAATGTATATTTCCGACAGATAGTCGAGGACCTGCGTGACAAAGGCCTTGTCGACATAACCTCGACCTACGGTTCGCTGAGCCGTCACGGCATCCCGGGCAATTTCCGCTTCGTGATTTTGCGGCACCTGTTTTCGCCCGACAGCTCATGCAAAGGTTCCGACCGTGTCATGATGCGTCTGCATGCCCTCCTGCGCCGCATGGCGCTCCCCAAGGAAGCGGCACTCGGCCTCGACACCAGCAATGTCGATGTCGAAAACGTGCCCCTTATCATCAATACACGTCCGTCTCAGCGCATCACCCTGCGCACCGGGCAGGATTCAACCGATTAGACAATATCAATAAAAAAATACAGCAATGAAATCTCTCCGCATCTACACCGGAAACATCAACATGCGTTTTATCGAGGAAGCCGTCGAAGCACTTGAAGACGGACGCCCGATTATCTATCCCACCGACACGCTCTATGCCATCGGCTGCGACGCTACCAACCAGCGCGCCATCGAACATGTGTGCCGCATCAAGGGAATAGACCCGCGGCGGCAGAATCTCGCCATCATGTGCGCCGACCTGAGTCAGGCCGCCCGCTTCGCCCGCATCGACAACAACGCCTTCGACATCATGCGCCGCAACCTTCCCGGTCCGTTCACATTCATACTCCCGCCGGCACACACTCTCCCGAAAGTATTCAAAGGACGCAAGGAAGTAGGCGTGAGAATACCTGACGACGACGTGGCGCGTTGCCTTGCCGAATCCCTCGGCCGTCCGCTCCTCACCACCTCGATCATCACCGGAAGCAGCAACAGCGACGACTACCACACAGCGATGATGGAAATAGCCGACAGCTACAAATCCGACATCCCCCTCCTCATCGACTCCGGTCCCCGCGACTGCATCCCCTCCGCCATAATCGACATAATGGATCCCACCACCCCCACCATCCTCCGTGAAGGCCCCCTTCCCCTGCAATAACATCCCCGATTGCAAAACTATAATTAGCTGCCAAAAGTCACAGCAAATTGCATGAACGCGATTCAATGCGGTTAAATTAAGATGAGGTGATAGGGGCGGGGGCGTCTCGCCCCCGTGGTATTATTCTTATACACCGAAAATTACCACGGGGGCGAGACGCCCCCGCCCCTATCACCTCTGCTAAGTAAACAGCATTGAATCGCGTCCCTACAATTTACTGTGCGTCGCAACAGCGTGGGTGTCATATTTGATTGTGGCGGGGGTTACAGGCGGGAGTAGGCGGGGGTGAAGGTGTCGCCGGCTGTTGAGAGGCCGGTGTCGAAGCCGCGTTTGAACCAGCGGACGCGCTGTTCGGAGCGGCCGTGGTTGAAGCTTTCGGGCATTTCGCGGCCGTAGGCTTTGCGCTGGAGGTAGTCGTCGCCTATTTTGGAAGCTACGTCGAGCGCTACTTGGAGGTCGCCGGGTTCGAGAGAACCGAACATGGCGTTGTCGTGGTAGGCCCATACGCCGGCGTAGTAGTCGGCCTGCAGCTCCAGACGCACACTGATTTTGTTGGCTTCGGTCTCCGAAAGACGCGCCATCTGATTGTGCGCGTCATCAAGAGTGCCGAGCAGATACTGCACGTGGTGCCCCACCTCGTGGGCTATGACGTAGGCGTAGGCGAAATCGCCGCCACCTCCGATTGTCGACTGCATGTCGCGAAAGAAATCCAGATCGATATAGACTGTCTGGTCGGCCGAGCAGTAGAAGGGGCCGGTCTGCGCGGTACCCTGTCCGCAACCGGTCTGCACGGCGTCCTTATAAATGACAAGTTTCGGCTCGCGGTAATCACCCCAGCCATTCTTGCGGAATTCCTCGCGCCACACATCTTCAGTGCCGGCAAATACTTTCGACGACAGGTCGAAGAGATATGCGTCGGTCTCATCCTCCACGTATTCGGGGTATGAACCGCCGCCACCCAGCCCCTGCGAAGCTGCATTGCTTATGGCGGTGCCTATGTCGCCGCCGCTCATCAAGGTGATTATCACTGCCACAATGGCGCCGACAATACCGCCGCCGGCCGCGATTGATTTTCCCGACACGCGGCGCCGGTCGTCTACGTTGTCGCTTCTGCGTCGGCCGTCAAGTCTCATAATTCCGTAGTTTTATAGGTGAGTTTTTTAATTTTTTTCCGCGGTTGAAAACCGCGGCTACTACTCGTTTTTACTTGTAGTTTATTTCGCGCACTTTGAGGTGCTCGCCGGCATCCTCAACGATTGAACGGTAGTAACGTTCGTCGTAGCCGGGGAACGAGGGATAGGCCGGCATACCGTATTCGTTGCGCTTGAACTTGCCGTTTTCCTCGTTCTTCACATTGCCGTCCATATATTTAACAAACAAATAGTCGCCAAGTTCTTTGTATCGGTCGGTAGCTTTCTTGGCCCAGATGTCGGCGAGATTCTGGAGCAGTTCCTTAGCGTCCTCAGTCTCGAAATAGGGCACCTGGTCGATAGCCACATTCACATCTACGACGATGGCGTCCTCGAGTTCCGACTGCACTTTGCGGATGTCGGGTATCATCTGCGAGTAGCGGTTGTAGGCCTGATTGGCCACATAATTGTTGACCCAGAAATTGGAAGTCCACGACAAGGTGTTCATGTCGCCGTTGCCTACGGCCACTTCGTGGGGGGCATGGTCGACCGAGCAGAATATGGGTAGATAGACGCAGGTGTTGGCATCGTCGGTACCGAACCACAGCAAACCCTTCATGTAGTCGGGCAGATGACCGCGCATCTGGGCCACGAAAGAGAAACCGGTCTGCTGCGTGGCGATGGCGCGTTCGTTGGTGTATTCCACCGAGTCGACCTCAAACGTCATCGGACGCCAGCGGTAGGGCACGTGGTACGGACCGGCACCTATGTCGTGCGTCATATCGTAGGGCGTGCCCTCAAAGTGGTCGCGCATCATCGCTTTCATATCGGCGGCGGTGACGGTAGTACGTGGTTTGACCCAAAGCGGGAGAGGCTCACCCTCGGCACGGTCAATCCAAGGGAGATACTTGTCCATGCCGTCGGCGTGACGGTTGAAGAAAGCCCATACGCGGGCATCGCAGCCGCGGAGCGCGCCGAAATCGGTCACGGCGTAGGCTTTCGAGAAGTCAAATTCCTCATCCTTACCTTTGAAATAGCCCTGCTTGCGTGCGAATGAAATCACATCCTTGCTGTAAAGGGTCTCGGGGTCGTCGAGGGGGAAAGTATGGATACGCGCATGGTTGGCGTGGCCGGAGATATACCCGTCGGGCACACGGCGTGCCACCCACACGGCGCCTTTGTCCTTGGCGCCCTTGCCTATCATCTCCATAATCCAGACCTCGTCCGGGTCGGCAATCGAGAATGATTCGCCTTCGCTCGCATAACCGTATTTGTCGACGAGGTCGGTCATTATCTTCACTGCCTCGCGTGCGGTTTTGGCGCGCTGCAGGGTGATGTATATGAGCGAGCCGTAGTCGATAATGCCGCTTCCTGCGAGCTCGTGACGGCCGCCCCAGGTGCTTTCGGCAATGGTAAGGCCGTGCTCGTTCATGTTGCCGATGGTGGCGTAGGTATGTTCCACCTCGGGAATTTCACCGAGCGGTTTAGCCGTGTCCCATTCCACCACTTTGCGCATTGCACCTTTGGGATGGTCGGCGGCCGGCTGGTTGTAGAGTTCGCCGTAAAGGCTGTGGGAGTCGGCGGCGTAGGTTATGAACACACTTTTATCCTCTCCGGCACCTTTTGCCACGATGAGGCTCGTGCATGCCAGGGCGGGGACGGTAGCTGCAATTGCAGCGGTAAGTATAGCTGTAAGTTTTTTCATTGATTGATTGATTTTTAGGGGGGGGTATCGGAGAACTCCGAGAACTCTGAGAACTCGGAGAACTCCGATAAATCGGACCGGTCAGACAGGTCGGACGAGTCGGACATGTCTGACCGGTCGACAATTATGAATTATGAATTATGAATTGTGAATTGTGAATTAATTATTTAAGTTGTTCGAGGAGGTGGGCTACCGCTGCTTCGAGCTGGGCGTCCTTGCCACGGTCGAGGTCGCCGGGGTTGTTGTAGATGAGCACGTCGGGGTCAAGCTGCTTGTTCTCGAGGACGGTCTTACCGTAGAGTTTGTTGGTGACCTGCGGAATGCCGAATATCAGCGAGGGGTCAATCTGAGTTTCCCACCACACGGCTGTCATGGTGCCGGGAACCGGCGAACCGACAACATCGCCGATGCCGAGAGCCTTGTATGCCTCCGGGGTACCCGAAGCGTCGGAATAGTTGCCTTCGTTGACAAGCATTACCGACGGCTTGTTCCACTGCGCCCACGGCTCGGAACCTACGTAACGTCCGCGCGGCACATACTGCATGTATTCCTTGCCCGACAAAAGTATGAGCAGGTCGTTGTGGAGCCAGCCACCGCCGTTGAAACGGGTGTCGACCACCACACCCTCACGGTTACGGTAACGGCCGAGGAGGTCCTGATACACGCGACGGTAGCTTTCAGAGTCCATGCCTTCCACATGCACGTAGGCCAGACGGCCGCCCGACAGTGAGTCGACGAGCGCCTGATTGTGCTCCACCCAACGCTCATAGAGCAGGTCAGACATATTGCCCTGCGATGTGGCCTTCACCTCCACGCGGCGCACTGCGGAACCGTCGGCCGGCTTGATGTCGAGTTTCACTTTCTTGCCTGCTTTTCCATCGAGCAGCGGATAATAGTCGTCGCCAGCTTTTACCTCGACGCCGTCGATGGCCATGATGATGTCGCCCTTGCCGATATTGGCCTGACGCGTGGATAGCGGACCGCGAGCTATCACTTCGGCCACTTTGAGTCCGTCGCCGTCGTAGCTTTCGTCGAAGAATGCGCCGAGCGACGCCGTCGACAGCGCCGGACCGTTGCCGTAATAGCGGCCGCCGGTGTGCGATGCATTGAGTTCGCCGAGGATTTCGCTCATGAGGGTAGCGAAATCGCGGTTGTTGCTGATATAGGGGAGGAACTTGCGGTAATCCTCACCGTATCCGCGCCAGTCAACACCGTGGAGATTTTCATCGTAGAATTTTGCCTCAACCTGGCTGAGCAAATGGTCGAAGATGTATTCGCGTTCGGCCGATGGAGTACGCGTATAGAGAGCGCTGAATTCAATATCCTCCTTCGAGCCGTCGGCAAGCGACAGTTTGCTCAGACCCGTTCCCGAGATTATGAAAAGGTTCTCCCCCTCCTTGTCGGGCACGAAACCGCCGCTGACATCGGAGGCGAACATCGAGGTCTCCCCTTTCTTGAGGTCTTTCTTCATAAGATTGGCCTTGCCGTCGGGAGCGCTTACGGTATAATACAGGTTGTTGCCCTTCTTGTCAAGATAATAGTCACCGATAAATCCGGAGTTGGAAGTAAGGCGGCGCGTGCGGTAACGGCGGATGTCGAGGTCAAACACGAGCGGCTTGACGGCATCGTCGGCCTCATCAACGTCCTTGTCCCCTTTCTTCTTTTTCTTTTTATCCTTTTTCTTCTTGTCGGCGGAGTCATCTTTTGCCGATTCGTCATCTTTCGCATTTTCCTCGGCCAGTTCAGCCTCCTCCTTTGTGCGGTTGAGTATGTCCCAGCCTTCGCCGTCAAGCATCATCAGCAGGATGTCGGTCTGTTCGCCCCACGATGCCTGGTTTTTGTAGCCGTAGCGGCCCGACTCGTATGTGAAGCCCTTGCCGTCGAGCGCCCAGCGGGGATTGCTCTCGGCATATCCGCTCTCGGTCAGGTCGACCACCTTCGAGCCGTCGGCGCTTACGAGGGCTATATCGGAATTGTTCCATCCCCCCTCACCGATATACGAGGCGAGAAGCCAGCGCGAATCCGGACTCCATCGGAAACCTACATCGCCGTCGGCATACGAATAGTTCCACTTGCCGTCGAGCGCCGTAACCGTTTCCTTAGTCTTGAGGTCGATGACGCGTATCGCGGTACGGTCCTCAAGGAAAGCCACCTTCTTGCCGTCGGGGCTGAACTCGGGCTGCTGCGCGGTTGTGGCGCAACTGTAGAGCGGTTCCTCCACTATCTCGTCGGCGTAGGTGAACAGTTTGTCCTTGTCACCCTTGATTTTGGCTGTAAAGAGCTGCCACTTGCCGTCGCGCTCGCTGTCGTAGACGAGAGTCTTGCCGTCGGGCGAGAAACTGATGCAGCGTTCCTGCCCCGGAGTGTCGGTGATGCGGCGGGTGGTCTTGTATTTGGTCGAAGTCACATACACGTCGCCGCGTATGACGAAAGCCACCTCCTTGCCATCGGGCGACACATCAAGAGCTGTAGCTCCCGAGCCGGTGAAATATTTCACATTGTCGGCATCATAAAGGTCGGTAGCGATATTTACCTCGACCTTACGCGGCTGCTCGCCGGGACGCAGCGTGTAGAGTTCGCCGTTCCATGAGTAAGCGAGAATTTTGCCTGCGGCATCAGCCGAGAGTGAGCGCACGGGATGGCGTTCGTAATCGGTCAGACGGCAGCGTCCCGTTCCGTCGATATTGCGGGTGTAGATATTGAGGGTGTTGTTGTCCTCCTCGCTGACGTAGTAGAACTGCTCCCCTTCGCCCCATACGGGGTCGACGTCGTGGCCGTTGAACGATGTCAGGCGCGTGAACTTGCCGTCGCGCACGAGCCAGATGTCGCCTGTGCCCGACGAGCGCTCATGCTTGCGGAGAGGGTCTTCGTAGCCCTTGCGGTCGCGGTAAAGGATGTCGCCGCGTGAATTGACGCTCATGGCGAGCGTAGGCACCGACATGAGCAGCTTCGGGCGTCCGCCGCGGGTCGACACCGTATAGGTCTGGTTCTGGAAACTGCCGGTAGCCGCTTCGACCCCCGGCATCAGTTTGGTATCGAATACTATCGTCGAATCGTTGAGAAACGCGCGCGGAGTCTCTGTGCCGCTGTTGGTGGTGAGACGGCGCGGCGTGCCGCCGGCAGCGTCTACAATAAATATGTCGTCACTGCCGCGACGGTCGCTGCTGAATGCAAGCGTTCGTGAGTCAGGACTCCACACCGGAGCGGTATTATAGCCCTCGGTGGTGATGCGTGTGGCATTGCCGCCGTTAACACCCACGGTGTATATGTCGCCCTTGTAGGTAAAGGCTATTGTCGAGCCGTCGGGCGATATCGCACTGTTCCGCAGCCACAACGGTGATGACTCCGAGGCCACAGACCCGCCTGCGGCCATTGCCGCCATGACAGCGGCAAACATTATCTTTTTCATTGCAATGAAATTAAATGATATTTTTATGCGGTAAAGATAATGAAAGTTTTTGAAATAACGGCAATCAAGCGGCAAACAGCATGGATGAGGGTGTTACAGAACTTATAAATATTATATATGATACGCCATCTTGTAGGGCCGCACCCCGGTGCAGCCGTCAAGCAACTGATAATCAATTTTGGTTATCGGCTGCTCCGGGGAGCAGCCCTACATCATGCAGTCATCAACATCGGTTTTGCAACACCCTCGGTTATTTTTAATATAGTCAGGACAATCTCTTAGATTCTTACCTTGAGGGTGAGGGTGCCGGCACGGACTATGTAGAAGCCGGCGGGGAGCGAGGGTGTGATGACTTCGTGGTCATCGAGCAGGGTGCGGGTGTATACCGTCTTGCCACTCAGGTCGTAGACGGTGAAGAGGTTGCCAGCCAGACCGAGAGCCGATACTCCGCCGTCGACCAGATAAAGACGGGCGTCGGATGCCGAAATGACGTCGGCCGACGAGTCGCCCCCCTTCTTCACGGGAAATACGGGGAGCGAGGGGAACCAGTAGTTGGATATCATCGGATATTCGTTGATGACGTTGGCCTCGGAGTCGTAGCGCACCAGCTTGTAAGTAGGGTCCTGGAATGTATGGAACAGCGAGACATACATCTCGTCGGTCTCGGGATGCATGCGCATCGAGCAGCCGTATATGTTCCAGTTCTCGAGCTGACTCTCGAGATCGAGCCATTCTGAAAATTCCCCCGAGTCGATGTCGTAACGGTAGACATGACTTTGCGAGAACCATGAACTTGCGCCGCCGTTCCAGTAAAGAGCATTCTGCACCGACGAGGCGCAGAAGCCGTCGGGCGTCCATGCATACCATGAGTTGGCGGGGGCGCAGATACCGTCGGGTATGTCGATGATCTCATATTCCAATGTCACGGGGTCGACCTTCACCAGATAAGGGAGCGTAAATCCGGTTGCCGGCGTGAGTCACGCGTGGTAACCGGATTATGGTATTCTGACAGGAGACAATATGCCTCCGACTTTACGATAACATGAACAATAACGGGCGAAACGACTGCCTGCACCTGCGGCGCGGCAACCTACTCTATTGCATCATGACAAGCATCCTCCGTACTACGTCGTGACAAATATCAAAATTCGTCTTCTGACTTATTCCGGGGAAGCGTCGCCTTCTCAGCCCGTAGGCCAATGACATATTGTCGCACCCTTTTTTAATTGCCCTCGCCCGACGACAGCATACAGCAGTCGTGAAAGCGGAGTGACAAAGAAGAAATTACAGCAGCGGGAACTGTGCCGGATTCTCACCGGACTTCCGTTGGCGTCACAAGCACTCTTGCCTGATGCACCATAAATTTTGATACCGCAAAGGTAAATATAATATGCATCTTTTCCAAATTATTTTCCGCAACCCACGGCAGGGCAACGTAAGAGTTTGTAACAAATTTATCACATTTTTTCATTTAGTTAAAAAAATTTTTGCTTAATAAAAATTTAGTATTTATTTTTGCAACGTAAGATAAAAAATGCTTGTCAGCGAATGCTCCAAGTCATTTTTAATGTCAATTGAATAAGCTGATCTCTAAGATTCACTGCAAAAAAATACCGATATTGTTATTTACAGCGTAAACTCATTGATTTTCTATTTTTACTAAACTCTTTCGTCGAGCCGCTCAGAGGAGCACCAGCTCAAAAAAGTCTATTTTAAAAAATTTCAATTACAATATCACACCTCAGATGATTTACAATGACTGATATGGAATGAAAGTCACATACCGGATTTCATTCCACACCAACGGCGATAGCCGCGCGGCTGTAATTTCTTTTACGCCATGTATCGTTGCCGATATTTTGAGCCACAGGAATATTGCCGCTGTCAGCAATTCATCCAGGGCAATCAATACGTATATACTCCAAATGTATAAAATCACCATAAAAGAATATAGTTTTGTTAGATTGGAATCGTCGGCCAGAACCGTGAGGTCATGTAGCCGCCGATATAAGTATCTTTCTTTGAAAGATATAGGTAATAGTGATAATTAAAGATTAAACCCGTTTATTAATAGAGACCGGTTTGCACTACCGGATCCCTAATCTATGGATGTCCGTAACAAGTGATTGCTGCGGACATTCGCTGTTTATAGGGCGCATGATGACAAAATATGTGTATTTGTCAGAGAGCATGATAATTTTTTAGTAAAAAAGGAAGCAAATCGAGAAATTTATTTTAATTTTGTCATGGTATTCAAAAATATATACTCTAAAAGTATTCAAAGTCTGATTAAATCATAGATTAATTATGGCAGCAGATATAGATTGGGCCAACTTATCGTTTGGCTACCGCAAGACAAGCTACAATGTACGTTGCACCTACCGCGACGGCAAATGGGGCGAGATAGAAGTATCCGATTCGGAATACCTGAACATACATATAGCCGCCACGGCGCTACACTACGGTCAGGAAATATTCGAAGGACTCAAGGCATTCCGCGGCAAGGACGGCAAGATACGCATATTCCGCCTTGATGCCAACGCACAGCGCATACGCCGCTCGGCCGAAGGCATACTCATGGAACCGATACCAGAAGAACTCTTCCGCAAAATGGTCACCAAAGTAGTGGAACTCAACGCTGACTTCGTGCCGCCATACGGCAGCGGTGCATCACTGTACATACGCCCGCTGGAAATCGGCATGAGCGCACGCGTAGGCGTAAAACCGGCCGACGAATACATGTTCATCGTGCTCGTCACTCCTGTCGGGCCGTATTTCAAGGAAGGTTTCAAACCGACAAACATCTGCATAATGCGCGACTATGACCGCGTGGCTCCCAAAGGCACAGGCCGCTGGAAAGTAGGGGGCAACTACGCCGCATCGCTCGCAGCCGGCGAGAAAGCCCACGAACTCGGCTACTCGGCCGTGCTCTATCTCGACCCGCGTGAGAAAAAATATCTTGATGAATGCGGTCCGGCCAACTTCTTCGCCATAAAGGACGGGAAATACATCACCCCCGAATCGGAGTCCATACTTCCGTCGGTCACCAACGACTCCCTCAAGCAGCTTGCCCGCGACATGGGCATAGAGGTGGAATGCCGTCATATACTCCTCGAGGAACTTGACGACATAACCGAAGCGGCCGCCTGCGGCACTGCAGCCGTAGCCTCACCCGTGGCCGAAATCGACGACCTCGACACCGGCAAGAAATACGTGGTGTCGACCAACGGCGAGGCAGGCCCCGTCACTACCGCCCTCTACAACAAACTCCGCGCCATACAGCTCGGCGAGGAGGAAGACATACACGGCTGGAACACTATAGTCAATGCATAATTCATAATTCACAATTCATAATTATGTGCCGGTTATCAATTGTGACCCGACAAATAGAATAAGTTTTTTCCCAAAAAGCACAACTACGTAAATTATGAATTGTGTCATCGCTTCAGCGCTTGCGTAGCAAAAATTATGAATTGTGAATTATGAATTATGAATTGGATAAAGTGAATTATGAATTATGAATTAAATAAAATTATCGACAAATATTATCCCGCCGGCACTCGCCGACGGGATATTTATATGAAGCATTGCCGTCAGGTGGCCGACAAGGCTCTTGAGATAGCAAGGCGCAAGGCGCTCCCGCTCGACGAGGACGACATCGTGACCGGCGCAATGCTCCACGACATCGGCATCGCCCTGACCGATGCTCCAGGCATAGACTGCCACGGCACTCTCCACTATATGTGCCACGGCACAGCCGGCGCTGACCTGCTCCGCCGCGAGGGATTCGACGAGCGTTTCGCCCGTATTGCCGAACGCCATACCGGCGCCGGCATCACCGCCGACGAGGTCGCAGCCTCCGGACTTCCCGTTCCGGTCAGGGACTATTTACCGGAGACCCTGCTTGAACGCCTCATCTGCTATGCCGACAAATTCTATTCCAAAAGCGGTGACATGAAAGAGAAACCGCTCGAACGAGTCATTGCCTCCATGTCGAAATTCACCCCCGCCACCCTTTCCCGCTTCAACGCCCTCCACGCCGAGTTTTCCTGACACCGATGGTGTTGCAGAACTTCCAAAATATTGTAAGAATGATTCGTCATGATGTAGGGCTGCACCCCAATGCTGTTTACTTAAGGATAAAGGCGCCCGTCAGGTCG
>ERZ1504222.132-NODE-132-length-16973-cov-5.535465_pt1 | contig 16973 bp, 10 predicted proteins | sample MGYA00575512_ERZ1504222 | MGnify/ENA primary metagenome ERZ1504222 (study PRJEB39906, sample SAMEA3182094) | gut metagenome | biome: human; feature: gut; material: Stool; isolation source: human stools | place: Canada | collected 2012-02-21 ...
GGCTCGGAGATGTGTATAAGAGACAGGGCCAAACAAATGGGGTACTCGGCAGGGTATTTCTCGTTCAATACCGAAGGAGGACGTTGTGAAGAATGTAAAGGAGAAGGTACTGTAACGGTAGAAATGCAATTCATGGCCGATCTGGTACTGGAATGTGAATCATGTCATGGAAAACGTTTTAAGAGTGACACTTTGGAAGTACGTTACGAAGGGAAAAACATCTATGACATACTGGAAATGACAGTCAACCAGGCTATCGAATTTTTCGACGAACACAAGCAGAAGAAAATAGTAAAAAAACTGCTGCCGCTACAAGAAGTTGGACTCGGATATATCAAACTGGGACAATCATCCTCTACCCTTTCGGGAGGAGAAAACCAGCGTGTCAAACTGGCATACTTCCTGAGTATCGAAAAATCTCAGCCAACCATTTTTGTATTCGACGAACCGACAACAGGATTACATTTCCACGACATAAAGAAACTGCTAGAGGCATTCAACTCCTTAATAGCACGAGGACATACGGTTGTCATAATCGAACATAACATGGACGTTATCAAATGTGCCGATTATGTCATAGACCTCGGTCCGGAAGGTGGAGATATGGGCGGTAATCTCGTAGTATGCGGCACCCCCGAAGAAGTAGCTCATTGCGGAGCATCATATACAGGGCAGTATCTGTTAGAAAAGATACAAATTTAGCCCATACACATACAGAAAGAAAGTATATAGAGTAATTTTGATGTTTTTTTGTTAAGGTGCAGTAAACAATATTCCTCACTATATTGTTTAATTAATTATTTATTTTAATCAAAAAAAGAGAGATTTTATGAAAAAAAAGTTGTTTTTACTCTGTACTTGCTTCTTCGCCTACATCAGCATAGCGATGGCACAGGTATCGAAGGTGACAGGTGTTGTCATCTCAGAAGAAGACAATCTTCCTATCGTAGGAGCTTCTGTCCTAATAAAAGGGACTAATACAGGAACCGTGACCGATATCGATGGGAAATTTACACTTGGCAACATTCCGGCAAATGCAAAGAAAGTGATAATTTCTTTCATCGGTATGCAAAGTCGCGAATTAGACATTAAACCGGAATTAAATGTAATCCTAAAATCGGATACAGAAGTTCTGGATGAAGTGGTGGTTACCGGTTATGGAGTAACAAAGAAAAGTACATTTACGGGAGCAGCCAATGTAGCAGGTTCTACTACACTTGAATCACGCACCGATGCAAACTTCATGAAAGCGCTCGAAGGAAGTATGCCGGGTGTGCAAATGAATAATTCAACAAGTATGCCGGGTGCTCAAGCTAACGTGTATATCCGAGGAGAAAGTTCTGTTAATTCGGGTACACAACCGTTGTATATCATAGACGGTATGCCTATGAACTCGGATACTGATGCTGAAACAGCAAGTTACAACCGTGCATTCAATCCACTGGCAAACATTAACACGGCAGATATCGAATCGGTAACTGTTCTGAAAGATGCCAATGCTACTGCTATCTACGGTTCGCGTGCCGCCAATGGTGTAATCGTAATCACAACCAAAAAAGGACAGGAAGGAGCTATGCATATAGACTTGGATATCAAACAAGGCTTTACAAACATTGCTCCAAATAATTTTTCTTTCTGTAATGCACAACAGACAGCCGACTTGTTTGCACGTGGTCTGGTAAACAGTGATCCGGAAAAGTACACCTACGAATCGGCTATGGCAAAAATAAAATCAGACTATAACTGGGACGGTACACAAAACTACGATTGGTTGGATGCTATTACCCGTACCGGTTATTATCAGGATTATAACATCAGCTTCAGCGGAGGAAATGGCAAGACTCGCTATTATGCCAGTCTGGGATACCTGAATCAGGAAGGTGTTGCCATCAACAGCGATATGAAACGTTACTCTGCCCGCCTCAACCTGGAAACATCTTACAAATGGTTCAACTTCGGATTTAACACATCATTTGCTCTGGCAGATATGGATGCATTCTCTCAATCTACTGGAGGATCTTATTCGAACCCGTTTGTCAGTGCTACACTGAAAGCAACTCCACTCGATCCTTTTTACAACGAAGATGGAAGTTATAATACAAGCATTTCATACAACCCATTGGCTGTTTACGATAAAGAGGCCGGAGATATTTATAATACCAAAACTACCACAATCAATTTAAATCCCTATTTCGCCATTAATTTTGGAAAAGGTTTTATTCTAAAAACCTCATTAGGTATCAACTCTTACGGCACACGCCAATATGACTTCTGGAGCTGGTACAACAATCAGGGAGCAAGCGACAATGGTCGTGGTACGCAGTATAATTCGAATACCACAACGATAACATGGACAAACACATTGAACTGGCTTTATACGTTCAATGAAAAACATAATGTTTCTGTCATGCTGGGACAAGAAGCACAATGGAAAAACTACTGGAACGAAGAGTATGCCGGTATCAACTTCCCCCTAATGGGCTACCGTGAACTGAATATGGCAGGTTCTTCTTATGGAATTCCTTCATACAAAACACGTAAAGCACGTCTGGCTTCCTTCTTCCTCAATACAAGCTACGACTATCAAGGCAAGTACTACGGACAGGTCAGCTACCGCCGCGACGGTTCTTCTGTATTCGGAAGCAACAACCGATGGGGTAATTTCTGGTCTGTAGGAGGAAAATGGAGAATCTCGGAAGAAGAATTCCTCAAAGACAACGACGTATTTACCAACTTAGCTATCAGAGCCAGCTACGGAACTGTAGGAAATCAGGATATAGACTGGTATGCATCACGCGGATTCTATAAGGCAGGATATAATTATAACAACGAACCCGGTATAGCTCCTGAATCGTTAAATCTTCCTGATCTGGGATGGGAAACAAGCAAGAAGCTGAACATCGGTCTTGATATTACACTGATCAGAAAATGGAATCTTACTGTTGACTTCTATAATGAAGCTACATCAGACATGTTGTTTGAACTTCCTATATCTAAAGTTACAGGGCTGGATAAGGTATACCAGAATATCGGTTCTATGCGCAACAGAGGTGTAGAAATCGGCTTGAACGGTACTATCTTACAGACAAAGGGATGGACATGGACCGCTTATGCCAATGTTACATTCAACCAGAACCGTGTCACAGAACTGTCAGACGGAAAACCTGTTGAAGAAACTTATACAATCATACAGGAGGGATATCCTCTCAGACAATTCTATATGGTAGAATATGCTGGTGTAGATCCAGATACAGGCAATCCGTTATGGTATAAAAATGCTACTGGAGATGAAACAACAACCAACTGGAATGAATGTGCCAAAAGATATCTTGGATCGGCCGATCCGAAAGCTTATGGTGGTTTCGGTACACGTCTTCAGTGGAAGAACTTCGACTTCTCTGCTGACTTCAATTACCGACTGGGAGGAAAAGTTTATGCATCTTCAAACCGTTTCTACCTTTCGGCCGGAAGCCAGGGTAATATAACTCCTACCACGTATTTATACGAAAATACATGGACAGAAGAAAACCGATATACAGATGTACCTAAATATGTATATGGAAATACTTCGGGAGAAAACAATCATTCTTCACGATTCCTTTACAGTGGCAACTTCCTCCGTGTAAAGAACCTGCAATTAGGATATACTTTGCCGAAACATCTTTTGAAAAAAGTACTGATAGACAATATGCGTATCTATATATCTGCAGACAATATCTATACATTCAAAGCAAAAGATTTTGTAGGATATGATCCTGAAACATATACCAGCGGATTGATTGCCTTCCAGTATCCTTCCACACGGACATTCCTAGCAGGTATTACACTTGGTTTCTAACAATTATGTTTAACGCATCAATATTGAAAATTAAATATGAAGAAATTTATATCTCGACTACTTATTTGTACAGCCTTGACAGGTTGTCTTGCTTCCTGCAATAATTTCTTCGATACAGAATATAATGAAGGAATAGATGTAGACAACGGACTTACCAGCGTAGACAATATAAAATATGCCCTAAATGGAACTTATTATCAGTTATTCAGATTCTATTTTGCCGGAAACTATTCACTGACTATTGGCGATATGGCTGGTGACATGGCATACCTGAATGGCTCGGCTAATCACTGGACCACCATCAACCATTATAGCGTAACTGCAGATGATTCTTACCTCAGCAGCATATGGGAATACGGATATAAGGTTGTAGACAACTCTGCACGTATCATTAAAGCCGGAAAAGAACTTGAAAGTACTACCGCCGATTCGGACAAGGCAGCACTTAAACAATACCTGGCAGAAGCATACGGATTAAGAGGATATGCAATGCTGGCTATGACCAACATCTTCGGCAAGCAGATCAAAGTCAACGAAACAACAGACAACAGCGATGCACCGGGCATCGTTATCATTGATGAACCGATTCAAGCTTTCGAAGAAGTCAGCCGTTCTACAGTTGGAGCATGTTATAAAGCCATACTGGAAGACTTCAACAATGCACTGACTTGCTATAAAGAAAGCGGAACCGACGGCAGAGAAACAAATTCATATTTATCGGTTGCTGCGATAGAAGGCTTAATGGCACGTACATATTTATATCTGGAAGATTTCGAAAATGCAGCAAAGTATGCCCAATATGCTCTTGAACACTCGAACAAGAAAGTTGAAGCTTACACCGAAGACAGTTACAAAAAATTGTACACAGGAGGCGACAGTAATACAGAAAGTATCTTCCGTCTGGCAATTGATGTAAACAACAGCTGGTCGGCCAACTCTTGTGGTAACGTATGGACTACGTATGGAGGACTTCCCAGCCAGCGTATGAGAAACTTAATAGCTGATACAGACTGTAGAGGCAGCCTCTACCTGCCGACAATCAAAAAAGGCTCGTACACACAAATGCAATATGGAGGAAAGTTCTGGTATGGAGGAGGAAATACCGCATATGCAACCAACTATATTGTTAATGCTCCCGAAATGGAACTAATCATTGCAGAAGCAAAGTTACGAGCAACACAACCAGACTTGAATGGTGCTAAAGAAGCTCTGCTGACTGTAGCCAAGAGAAATTCGAAGATTACCAGTGCCGACGATTTAGGAAATACCAAAGAAGAAGTCTTTGCATTCCTGAAAGACGAACGTGCACGTGAGCTGTTCCAAGAAGGTTTCCGCTTCTATGACTTACGCCGTTGGGGTGAAAAAGCTGATGTATATGCCAACGTCGAAGACCAGGTATCGTATAAATACACAAACTACGATATATCCCAGTTCTGTTATCCAATTCCTAGTGATGAAATCAATGCAGGATTTGGTATAGAACAAACTCCAAACTGGAACAATTATCTGCCTAAATAAATCTAATTTCGGCAAAGCCTTATAGGTCAGCACACAAATACAATCCGTTTTAATGAACAAACTGAGTTTCAATCCCCAAACTCTCCCGTTCATTAAAACGGATTTTTATTTTTAGCCTCAACAGAAATTGAGTCAATTTTTCCCAGATTTTTTATCCCCTTATTATAAATTCTTTTACCTTTGCAATCAAAGGGTTAGTCAACACACAAATAATACTATAAAAACATGAACAAAAAAATTAAAGCACTTGTGGGGTTAGGTATGCTTTTATTTACCGCTCCTGTTATGGGACAACAATTTCCTTATCAAAACACCAGTCTTACTCCTGAACAACGGGCATCCGATTTACTTGAACGGTTGACCCTGGAAGAAAAAGTTTCTCTTATGCAAAATGCTTCTCCTGCTATTCCACGACTAGGTATCAAAGCCTACGACTGGTGGAACGAAGCTCTTCATGGAGTAGGCCGAGCTGGAATTGCCACTGTATTTCCTCAAACAATCGGTATGGCTGCATCGTTCGATGATGAATTGATTTACAAAGTCTTTACAGCCGTTTCCGATGAAGCCAGAGCCAAATATACAGAATTCAGCAAATCGGGCAATCTGAAACGCTATCAGGGACTGACATTCTGGACTCCCAATATCAACATATTCCGCGACCCTCGCTGGGGAAGAGGACAGGAAACTTACGGAGAAGATCCTTATCTCACTTCACGAATGGGAGTTGCTGTAGTTCGAGGTCTGCAAGGTCCGGATAATATGAAATACGACAAGCTTCATGCATGTGCCAAGCATTATGCCGTTCATTCAGGACCGGAATGGAACCGACACAGCTTCAATGCCGAAAACATTGCTCCACGTGATTTGTGGGAAACTTACCTGCCAGCTTTCAAAGCATTGGTTCAGGAAGCAGATGTAAAAGAAGTAATGTGTGCCTACAACCGTTTCGAAGGTGAACCTTGCTGCGGAAGCAACCGCTTGCTGATGCAAATCCTGCGCGATGAATGGAAATACAAAGGCATAGTAGTATCCGATTGCGGTGCTATCAGTGATTTCTGGCGCAAAGGATATCACGAAACGCATCCCGATAAAGAAACGGCCAGTGCAGGAGCTGTATTGAGTGGTACAGATCTGGAATGTGGAAATAATTACAAATCACTTCCGGAAGCTGTACAAAAAGGACTGATAGACGAAAAACAAATTGACATTTCTGTAAAACGTCTGCTGACAGCTCGTTTCGAATTAGGCGAAATGGACGAACATATCTGCTGGGACAGTATTCCATATTCTGTAGTCGACAGCAAAGCACATAAAGACTTAGCACTGGAAATTGCACGAAAAAGCATTGTCCTCCTGCAAAATCGGAATAATATCCTGCCGCTGAAAGAAGACATGAAAATCGCTTTAATCGGTCCTAATGCCAACGACTCTGTCATGCAATGGGGTAACTACAATGGTTTTCCTTCCCATACCTCTACCTTGTACGAAGCTTTGAAAGAACGTATTCCGGCAAACCAACTGATTTACGACTTCGGATGTGACCGTACTTCTGGTATCAGTTTGGAAAGTGTTTTCAACCAATGCAGTATCGATGGGAAACCTGGATTCCGCTCTACTTATTGGAACAACATCAAGATGGAAGGCAAACCCGCTACCGTCACCCATACCAGTACTCCTTTCCAATTTACCACATTAGGAGCAACAGTATTCGCAGCAGGTGTTAATATTCAAAATTTTTCAGCAAGCTACGAATCGGTATTCACCGCACCCGAAACAGAAGATATCAATTTCCACTTCGAAGCAGCAGGCATACTCCGCCTGAGCATAGACGGAAAAGAAGTAGCCAGTGGAAAATATCTGAAAAACAACATGAACCTATATACGCTGAAAGCTGAAAAAGGAAAAACATACAACATTAAAATAGACTTCATTTTCTACAGCAATGACAGAGCAGCCCAACTGAATTTTGATATGGGACGCAATGTGCCTGTAAACCTGCAAGCTTCCATCGACAAAGTAAAAGCAGCCGATGTCATTGTCTTTGCAGGAGGTATCTCACCGTCTCTTGAAGGAGAAGAAATGCCTGTAAGCGCCGAAGGCTTTAAAGGTGGCGACCGCACAACGATCGAACTTCCTGCTATCCAGCGACGACTGGTTGGCGAACTGAAAAAATTAGGTAAGCCCATCATCTTTGTCAACTATTCGGGCTCGGCTGTCGGACTGGAACCCGAAAGCAAGATTTGCGATGCCATCCTTCAGGCATGGTATCCTGGTCAGGCTGGAGGAACAGCTGTTGCCGACGTTTTATTTGGCGACTACAATCCTTCGGGCAAACTTCCGGTCACCTTTTATAAGCATACCGACCAGCTTCCTGACTTTCAAGACTACTCGATGAAGGGACGTACCTACCGTTATATGACAGAAAGTCCTTTATACAGCTTCGGTCACGGATTGAGTTACACCAACTTTACATACGGTCCAGCTACATTAAGTCAGCAAACAATCAGCCAAGATAAAGAAGTAACACTCACAATCCCCGTACAAAATACCGGAAATTATGACGGAGAAGAAGTGGTGCAAGTATATTTAAGCTGCCCGGGAGATAAAGAAGGTCCTTCACATACACTCCGCGCCTTCAAACGCGTCCACATTGCAAAAGGACAGCGCGCAAATGTTTCTTTCACCCTCGACAGTGAAACATTCCAATGGTTCGATACAAACACCAACACCATGCGTATGGTAGAAGGTAATTATGAACTGCTTTACGGAGGCACTTCACGTACAGACCAATTACAAAAGATATCAATCAAGGTAATCGAATAAAAGATAACATAACCTACAGACAAAAATAACGTCAGCAGACTCACCTAAAAATCTGCTGACGTTTTTTTATTTTATGCTGATGTTTTTCAGAAAACATCACGACGTTTTTTAAATATTCGTACAAAAAAATAAAGTACTCTCATAGAGTTTCCAAAGAAAGTAATAAAAGCCTCATACATGTATGCTGCTATTTCTTTACTTTTGCAATGAACAAAAGAAAAAACGATCATGATCAGAGCGGTTACCCTACAAGATACTTCTGCCATAACGGCAATTTACAATGAATATATCGCACATAGTACGAGTACTTTCGATATAGAACCTGTCAGCGAAGAAGAGATGCAAAAAAGAATCTCTGAAATTTCAGCGCGATATCCGTATTTTGTATACGAAACAGACGGAGAAATTGTGGGATATTGCTACGCACATCCGTGGAAAGAACGGGAAGCCTACAACCGCACACTTGAAACGACTGTATATCTGTCGCCTGCCCATACGGGAAAAGGACTGGGCCGGCTGCTCATGCAGCGTCTGACAGACGAATGCAGACGACGCGGCATACATGTCCTGATAGCCTGTATCACGAGTGAGAATACAGCAAGCTGCGCCTTCCATGAAGCTTTAGGATTCAGAAAAGCGTCTTCGTTCGAAGAGGTCGGTATGAAATTCGGACGATGGCTTGGGGTGACAGACTACCAGCTTATTCTGTAAACCAACATTTATCTGATGCTGTCGGGATATAAGATCATCTCTCTAGCCTTCCCTTTTACTGTTATCTCCGGACGAACAGCCGCAGCTTCCTCTTCTGTAAGCAATCCTTTTGCACACAGTCTTTCGGCTATCAGGCGGAAATAACTTCCTTGTGAATCACGCAAAGTAGCATCTTCATTGAATGAAGAACGGAAATGTTTGGGCTTCGGTACAATGGAAGCCAGAAATATAGCTTCTTCTACGGTAAGGTCGGAAGGTTCTTTTTCGAAATAAAAATGTGAGGCTTCACAAGCACCGTATACCAAAGGAGCCCATTCTACCAGATTCAGGTATACTTCGTACATACGTTCCTTTGAAGTGAGATGCTGGTTTTCTATCAGCCATACGATAAGAGCTTCCTCCAGCTTTCGGGCAATATTTTTATGACGGTTCAGAAAGACATTCTTTACCAGCTGCATGGTAATAGTGCTTCCTCCGCGTGCAAAGCGTCCTACCTGCAAATCGTAGGCTAGAGCTTCCTGAATAGCTCCAGGAAGAAACCCTTGATGATAATAAAACCCTCCGTCTTCCGACTGCATGATTGCCATCTGAAGCAAAGGAGAAATGCGGTTGAGCGAACGGAAATTAGGATTCGACGGTCCGATAAAGAATGTTCTTACCGGCAAGTCGTTCTCGTATGCCGTATATTCAAACTCCTCGTTCATCTTGGTAAGTTCACTGCCACCCAGGCTTTCGATACGGAAACCATGCCCGCGCAGATCGGAAGAGAATTGCAGACTATCCAGATGATTGAAATCAACATCCAACAATAAATCATAACTCAGTTTGCCTGATGTACGAATACCCTGTACATGACGGAACAAACCTTTTGGCAAGGAAGCAAACAAATCTTCGGAAGGGAAAGGCGAACGATGGATGCTTGCCGTATAATGCCACTTTTTTTCTTTTTCTACCCGTAAATAAGGATGGAAATCAAGGCGGTTGAATATAACAGTAGAAACACTGTCCAATTCGAAATAATTACCTCCTACATGGCAGGTATATTCCAGCTTTCCTTTATCTAGATCAATCGTATCGGGTGAAAGTGCTGTATGATAAACCTCCAGCCCGTCTACAGATGCCATCCCCTCCAGTGTAAGAGGCGTAGCAGAAGCAGACTTTTCTGAAAGCTTAAAGGCTATGGAATCGAATGCAACCGTCGCATTATAATGGGGACGGATGTAGGGAAGTATGATTTTTTCATTTGTACTGCCGGAAGCAATGCTGCCTTCTATCAGGCGCATACTGCGTGCAAGCGTACCTCTTACTTTCCATTCTCCCTTAATAGCTCCCTCTTCCACCTGAATGGCAGAAGCAAACTGACTGTTTGCCAGTATAAGCTCAGGAATATAAAAACTTGTTTGCAGCAAGTCCCGGCGCGCCGTCACACTCAGGTTGCGCAATTCTCCATTTTCCGGCAATAATCTGAATACCAGGCTAAGTATTTTACTTACCTGCACATCGTATCCAGCCAATACACTTTCTACTTTACCCGGATCAGCTTCCGATACAGTCTGTTGACGGAAAAGAAAATCATAGTTCGAAACATTACCTTGCTTTACAAAAGAAAGTTTCATACCCTCTACATCAACCTGATGTACGGAAACTCTTTTTCTAAGCAAAGGAAGCAAATCGATATCGATCTCGGCTTTTTCGAGAGTCAGTAAGGTATCGTGATCTTCAGGTACTACAGTCAATCCTTCCAAGCGGATGACAGACAAAGAAGGCATTCCCAATTCACGATAGGCAATACGCAAGTTATAACGCTGCTCTAAAGCAGCCAACTTTTCATCGGCAACACAGCGCAACAGGGCTCCCCGAAAAAGAAAGAGTCCTGTTCCTGCCACAAGCACAACTGCAATCAATCCTGCGGCAATCCATTTAAGTACTCGACTTTTCATAATATCTTTATTGATATCTGCCGCAAAAATACGTTTTACTTACATGTTGTGCAAGAAAGATTTTTCTTTTATTTGTTTAACTGGTTTCCTGTTTTCTTTTCTTTCCGGATGAACAGACGGACGGTTATCCTTACGTTCTGTCCTTGAAGGTCTTGTCACCCTGTTGGGAGCTTTATCCGACGGTCTGGAAGTACCGGGTCTGACCGAATGATGATTTCCGTTTTGAGGCGGACGGATACCACTTGCATGAGGCGGACGTTTGTCCGGCTTTGGTACCGGTTTGGGAGCAGGTTTTGCACTTATACCCGGACGATATGGCGGACGTGCCTCAGGACGATGAGAGGGTGCTGCCGGAGCAGAAGGCCGTGCCGGAGTAAAATGATATCCGGGATTCTTAACCGGCCGAGGAGCGATAAAGTCATGTTTTCTGAACTCCGGACGAGAGTGGAAATGACCTTTATAAACCGGATGATGATAACGGCCGGTATAATGCGCACAGTAATAGCCTGTCTTCCGGTAAAAACGGCGGCTGTGTGCTCCATGATAAGTAAGATAATGTACCGGACGTCCGAAATAGAAGAAACTTCTGTTAGGATATACCTTATACACCCGCAGATAACAAACATTATTCATCGCATAAATCGGACGGAAAAAGTATTCGATTGCAAGAAAACGAGTATATGCCGAACTGGAAAGAATCCAGCGAAGGTCATCGTTTCTTTCATCCAAATACCGATAATAAGCATCAAGTGCAGCAGCATCGGCACATGCCATACCCGTCAGATAAGGATCCACTCCACTCAAAAAGTCAAAGTTTATTTCAAACAAATCATTGTACTGACTCTGGTTCAGATTCAGTTCGAAAGCCATACGGTCTGTCAGAAAACGAGCATTTACGCGTATATCGCCTAATGACGAGGCATTTGCCGGCAAACAACATGCACAAAGCGCAAGGCAAAGTAATAATGCGAACTTCTTAATCTTCATATTCAATATCTTTTTAATTTCCTGATACAAAAATAGGAGGATAAAAATCCTCCTGCAACGGAAACTCTCCATTTGCCGATAGGGAGTTTCCTATTTCTTTTAGGGATAATCATCTGCGCCGGCGCTTACGATGCTGCTTGCGTTTACGCTTGTACGCCTGAATACGGCGGTGTATCTGCCATCCGCTCAGTCCTGCGACAACAACCAGAATAAGAATAACAATCCCGCTATTCAAATTATCCCCTTTGATACGTGACCAGATTTCAAGTACATTGACCGTCTTGTCACCAAAATCGCGTATCATGGAACAACGGTTTACGACAGAAATATCAGGATATTGCGTATTGCGTAATTTTACATCACGTCCTTCCGGTCCGAAAAAGTAGCTTGCATCCACCGTTTCAGTCAGTGTTGTATCAATGCATGCTTCCATGATTTCGGGAGCAGCTATTGCGCTGACATAGCCATTTTCTTCCATATTGCGCAAAGCAATATCGGGACGACACAGAAAATTGATAAAATAACTTGCAGCTTTTACGTTCTTGGCATACTTCGGAATCACCCATCCGTCGTACCAGATATTACTACCTTCTTCAGGGATAGAATAAGACAAATCGACACCCACCTGCTCAGCTTCTTCGATAGCCCATTGTGCATCACCGCTCCAAGTCATATTTATCCATGCTTTTCCCTTTGTCATCATCTCCTTTCCGAAATCGGCTTCCCAGCCAGCGACATTGGGTTTCAACAGTTTCAGATACTTTTCTACCGTATCCATAGCTGCCGGAGAATAATCGTTCATCAATTCAGGAACAGTAACGGTACTATCGGCAAGCAGCTTGCGGTAAGCATACAGCATAGCTGTACCATAAGCATCACGATAGGCGTCTTTCATCAGGATACGTCCTGCAAAACGTTTGTCCCACAGACAGCCCCATGTTTTCATATCCTCGGCAGTAACATACTGAGTATTGTACAACAGTCCGGCAGTTCCCCACATATAACATACAGCATATCGGCTTGCCGGATTTTCAGCAGTTCCCAGTTTATTTATTTGTCGAAGAATATACGGAGAAATACCTTTCATGTAATTAGGAGAATGCGCAAAGGTAGTATCGATAGGCAGCAACAAACCTTTATGCAGCATTCGTTCGATGATATATTCCGAAGGACATACCACATCAAAATCCTCATGCCCTTTTTCGATTTTGGTGAGCATGATTTCGTTTATATCGAAAGTCTGATAAACGATACGTATATCTTCTCCTGTCTGTTCTTTATAGTATTGCTGAAAATCTTCCAGCACGCCTTCACCAATATAGTCTGCCCAGTTATATACTTTCAATATATTCTGGCGTGACTCATCAGCATTATAGCAGCTTGCCATCGTAAGGCAAGCCCACAGACATACGATAAATTGATATAATCTTTTCATTCTATGTTTCAGCACACGGTTTCTATTCTGGCAAAGCCTTATTTCTTCTGAGCTTTTCCGGCTCTGCGGTTAATAATAATCAACAATACCAATATAACAACAAACGTAAGGGCGGACAACGGACGAAGCTCAGGAGTCAGTCCTCCCTTTCGGGCATCGGCATAAATATAAGTAGAGAGGGTTTCCAGTCCCTGATTACCGATGGTAAACACTGTTACGGCAAAATCATCGAACGAGATAGTCAGTGCCAGCAGGAAACCGCTGATCATACCCGGACGTATCTCAGGAATAATCACTTTCCAGAGTGCCTGCATCGGTGTAGCTCCCAGATCGAGTGCTGCTTCATACAGATTCGGATTCATCTGTTTCAGACGGGGAAGTACACTCAGCACCACATAAGGCGTACAAAAAGTAATATGAGCCAGCACAACAGTTGTAAATCCCTGTGTCACTCCTAAAGAAACAAACAGCAGGAACAGCGATATACCCGTAATGATATCCCCGTTTAAGATAGGAATCGTATTGATAAACCCTACAGCTTTCCGGCTGCGAGCCCGCAAGTTGAATATTCCAATGGCTGCAATACTTCCCAACAAAGTAGAAACCGTAGCAGCAATGAAAGCAATGGCGATCGTATTGATACAAGCATTCATCAGCGAATGGTGTGCACCGGTATTCATCAGTGACTCATAAAGCTTAAATGAAAAACCTGTCCAGTTGCCCAGCACTTTTGCTTCGGTAAACGAATAAACCACAATAATCAGAATAGGTGCATAAAGCAAAATCAGCAATATCCACAAATATGTCTGCTCGATGATTCTTCTTACCATACACCACCTCCTCTCTCCGACTCATCCTTATTTTCGGGAGTAAACAAGGAAGTTGCGGCAATAAGGAACAACATGATAAGCGAAAGAGCTGCTCCGTAGTTCCACAAGCTGTTGTTTATATTTTCCTGTATGGTAGTTCCGAAAAGCTTGATATTGTTCATGGTCAACAGCTCGGCAATGGCAAAAGTCGAAATAGTAGGCATGAATACCATCATGATACCGCTTACCACACCCGGCATGGACAAAGGAAATATAACCTTCCAGAAAACCTGGAAAGAGTTTGCTCCCAAATCCTGTGCTGCTTCAATGTAACTTCTGTCCATCTTCTGCAAGGTATTGTAAATGGGATAAATCATAAAGGGAATAAAATTGTATATCATACCGAAAATCAAAGCTCCCTCTCCCAACGGCAGCCTGCAAAAATCGAACAACGCTACCGTGGCAAGTGTACGTACCAGAATGTTTACCCACATCGGAAGGATAAACAGCATGATCAGCGTACGCGAATAACTCAGATTCTTGCTGTTGTTCAGAATCCAGGCTACCGGATAACCCAGTAATATACAGCCAAGAGTAGTAAGAATGGCAATACCTATGGAGTACACAAATGTATTGACAGACTCCGAATGAGCAAAAAACTTACTGAAATTAGCCAGTGTAAGATGTCCCATATCGTCGGTAAATGCATATACTACAATCAGCAACAGCGGAATAATTACGAATATGACCGAAAAAATGAGATACGGCAAAACCCAACTCTTGCGTGAAGAGAAAAAATGTTGCAATTTCTTCATTATCCTTATATTAACATATTACACGAATAGCCTCAGCAGGAATAGTGATACCTACACGGTCACCATCGTCCCACACATCATTAGTATCAACGAATACATTCTCGTCCCAATCGGAAAAGACAGTAAGATGATAATGGTTTCCTTTATAAAGAATGAATTTCACTTCACCGGTAAGCATACCGTCTTCTTCATTATCCTGCAATATCACTTTGTCGAAATCGACCTCTACCTTCACATTTTTCCAGTCGCGTGACGAGTCACTCATGTCCACCCGAGAACATTCGAACTCACAACCGAGAAATTCCACATGCGTTTCATCCACCATGGATGCCTCAAACGTATTACATACACGTTCCTTCTGCATGATATGTATGTCCATCGGCTTAATCAGCAGACCGACTTCAGAACCTGCTTCGAAAGCATGATAATCTTGTACCAGAAACTCATAATCGCCTACGGCAACTGCCATTTCGTAATGCACTCCCTTAAAGATGCACGACTGAACGATGCCGCGAAGCTGTGCAGCATCGGAAACAGGAAATATATACAAGTCTTCCGGACGTATCACCACATCGACAGGAGCATTTTCTCCAAATCCCTTATCCACACACTCAAACTCCTGACCGCAGAAACGAACCAGACAGTCACGCACCATCGTACCGTTCAAGATATTACTTTCACCAATAAAATCGGCAACAAACGAATTGATCGGCTCATTATAGATATCTGTCGGTGTACCTATCTGCTGGATTTTTCCTTCGCTCATTACCACGATGGTATCACTCAGTGTCAATGCTTCTTCCTGATCGTGAGTAACATAAACAAAGGTAATGCCCAGACGGCGGTGCATTTCCTTCAACTCCATCTGCATGTCCTTACGCATTTTCAGGTCGAGTGCAGCAAGAGGCTCATCAAGCAACAACACTTCCGGCTCGTTTACAATGGCACGGGCAATAGCCACACGCTGTTGCTGTCCGCCCGACAAAGAGTTTACGTCACGGTACTCATAGTCGGTCATACCCACCATTTTCAACGCAGCCTTCACCTTTTTCTCCATTTCTGCCTTAGGCATTTTTTTCAGCTTCAGTCCGAAAGCGATATTATCATATACATTCAGGTGAGGAAACAAAGCATACTTCTGGAATACCGTATTCACCGGACGACGATGCGGAGGAATTTGTGTAATCTCCTTCCCACCAATGTACAACTCGCCCTCCGAGGCAGTCTGAAAACCTGCGATAAGCCGCAGCAAAGTAGTCTTTCCGCATCCGGAAGGACCAAGAATTGTCACAAACTCACCTTTACGGATAGATAAGTTTATATTATCGAGTGCCGTTTTTTCACCAAAAAACTTCGACACATTCTTTACTTCAATAATAGGTTTATTGTCTTGTTGCATACACTTGTTCTGATTTCAGCCTGCAAAGGTACACATTATTATTAATTTATCCCGCCAAAATAAAACAGTTTTAGCAGTACAACCCAACGAGAATATTTTTAATTCTCTTTTCTGAAATCGAACATCAGGTTCAGACGTAACCCTTCATCTCCCTTCTTGATACGTATATTTCCCGGCTGACTGTTCGGACCTTGTTGTTCAATCGGCTTGAACGAACAGATGGCAGGGATATCAAGCAAGAACGATATATCCCCTTCAGGAAATTCGGGCATGGTCCGTTTTGCACTGCCTTTCGGTTCTTCGGGTGTAAAGACACGATAGAAAATACCGTCCGTACGCGAATAAACAGTAAAAGGTGCTGTATCGCTTTCCAACGTAGCCCAATACATATTGGCATGATAGCCCTTAAATTCAGGGTAAACGAGATTGTCATAACTCTCGCCCGTAACGGTATTGTTGTAATCTTTATGCCAGATACCATAATTCGTACCCGGAATACGATTTTTCCACACCCGGTAAGGTCCTCTGCCCAGCCATTTCATCCCCTTACAAATGCGTTCCGGATAAGAAAAAGTCAATCCCAGATTATATACCTCCGTATCCATGAAAGCATCATCGAAACCTCCGCCTCCTGATGCACGATTCAGCAGTACCGCATCCATGTAAAGCAATCCCTGAGAGGTAAGCCGCCAGACAAT
>ERZ1504222.163-NODE-163-length-15477-cov-5.035728_pt1 | contig 15477 bp, 10 predicted proteins | sample MGYA00575512_ERZ1504222 | MGnify/ENA primary metagenome ERZ1504222 (study PRJEB39906, sample SAMEA3182094) | gut metagenome | biome: human; feature: gut; material: Stool; isolation source: human stools | place: Canada | collected 2012-02-21 ...
CTCGTGGGCTCGGAGATGTGTATAAGAGACAGGTTTGGGGGGGGTACGTCGGTTTTGTCGTCACTGCATGCTCCGGCGAACACCGCCAAAATAAGAAAAGGAATTAAAATTTTTTTCATAATCTTATTATTTTTTAGTTATTAATTCACTACTAAAATAAATAAAAGTAGTGAGAAAACAAAAAACGGATGATTTTTTAGGATGTTAAATTTAAGTTTTTTAAAATTGGATTGATGTCTTATGAAGAGGTAACTTTGTATTCGTATTCTCGGAACTGCCGGAAGTAAAGAAACCGGTCATAGTAACTTGGGGTATGATGCTGTTGTGATATTATATTGACCATTCGAATAAATTCGGAGCCTGTGTCCGTTTATACCCGAGGAAAAGGGTATGTTTGGGATTCGAGATATTGATATTTGATTCCCTGCAGAAGCATCCCAATATATAGGTATTTGGGAGAGTGCACCTTGCCGGGTAACCTTTTTTCATTATTTTTGCACCTGAAATGAGCGGACAAAAACTCATACGGGTATTCAATGCGGGGGCGCTGCTGCTGATCCTGCTCGCGGCCTATGCGGGCAAAAGCCTGCATACCCATCCCGATGAGTACTATCGTTACCTCACGGAGAACGATGCAAATACCACGTCGCCGGCTCTTGTGGACGACTGTGCGATTTGCCATTTCCATTTCTTCTCGTATATCCATTCTACCGACTGGGTCCTCGACAGTGAGTTCCGTTTGCTGGAAACCTTTTTCCGGCCGGAGTGTTACGATCCGGCAATCGTTGCGATATCGGGCTCGCAGCTCCGTGCGCCGCCTGCAATCGGGTAGATAAATTCGTTCCGGAACCATTCGTTTCCGGGACTATTCGACCGCACGTGCCGAGCGGCGCGGCAAAACATCGTTTTCACAGGGTATTCTCTCTCATCGGCCGTATTACGGGCCGTTGCCCCTGCCTGGCGAAAACAGACCCATTTTACATCTTAAAACATAGGATTATATTGTGTATCCATTTGGGAGCATAGCGCCCCGAGTCCATTCCGAGGAGGAGATTTAGGAGGACTTCATTACAGACGCAGCCTCCGGCCGCGAATAAACGCCCTCGAACTCGATTCCGCGACCGTCGGATAATGGGACATTGAAGATATAATCGCTTAATTATTATAATATGAAAAAATTGATCCTCTTGGCCGTAATGTGCCTGGTTTATCATACACTTTTTGCAGACGAAACGACCCCGAAACCTCAAAGCGACGCTCATCTTTACGGTCATGTCATCGACAGCGAAACAGGCGAACATCTGCCGTATGTTACTGTTACGATCCCCGGCACGACCATCGGCACCATGACCGATGCGAGCGGGCACTATTTCCTGAAGAATCTGCCGACGGGCACTATCACCGTCGAGGCCCGCATGATGAGTTACGATCCCGTGCGCCACGAAGTAACGCTAAAAAAAGGACAGTCCCTCGAACTCAACTTCGAAATCACGGAAAACGGAATTACCATGGACGACGTAGTCGTCTCGGCCAGCCGCAGCGAAACCACGCGTCGCAAAGCCCCGGCCTTGGTGAACGTCCTCGACCGCAAAATTTTCGACAACACCAATTCGGCCTGTCTGGCCCAGGGACTCGGGTTCCAGCCCGGCGTACGCGTCGAGGACGACTGCCAGAACTGCGGTTTCATGCAGGTGCGCATCAACGGGCTCGACGGACACTATTCACAGATCCTCGTCGATTCGCATCCCGTCTTCTCGGCACTCTCGGGCGTTTATGGACTGGAGCAGATTCCGGCCAGCATGATCGACCGCGTCGAGGTGATGCGCGGAGGCGGCTCGGCACTCTTCGGCTCCTCGGCCATCGGCGGTACGATCAACATCATCACCAAGGACCCCGACCGCAACAGCGCCGAAGTCGGTCACACGATCACGGCGATCGGCAACAGCAGCAGTTACGACAACGTCACCTCGGCCAATGCCTCGCTCGTCACCGACAGCCGTAAGGCGGGACTTTATGTCTATGGACAGAACCGCCACCGCTCGGGGTACGACCACGACGGGGACGGCTTCACCGAAATTCCGCAACTGCAATCCCAATCCCTCGGACTGCGCTCATTCTTCAAGACCAGCGCTTATTCGCGTATTACGCTCCAGTACAATACCGTCATGGAGTACCGCCGGGGCGGCGACCGGCTCGACCTGCCGCCGCACGAAGCGATGATCGCCGAGCAGACCGACCACAACATCAACGGCGGCAGCCTCTCGTTCGACCTCTCGTCCGCCGACTTCTCCAACCGTGTGAATGTCTATGCTTCGTTCCAGCACATCGCCCGCAAGAGCTACTACGGCTCCAAGCAGGATCCCGACGCCTACGGTCGCACGCACGACCTCACCGTGGCGACCGGCGCCCAGTACATCCATTCGTTCGACCGGTTGTGGTTCCTTCCCGCCGACCTGACCCTGGGCGTGGAATATAACTACAACGATCTGGACGACGAATCGATCGGCTATGATTATCGAACGAAGCAAAAGGTGCACATCATCGGCGCCTACCTGCAAAACGAGTGGAAAAACGAGCATTGGTCGCTGCTTATCGGCGGCCGTCTGGATAAGCACAGCCTCGTCGATCACGTAATCTTCAGTCCGCGTGCCAACCTGCGCTACAATCCCGGAGAGGGGGCGAGCCTGCGCCTAAGCTATTCGAGCGGCTTCCGTGCTCCGCAGGCCTTCGACGAGGATATGCACATCGCCATCGTGGGCGGCGAGCGGGTACGCATTCGCCTGGCGGACGATCTGCGCGAGGAGCGATCGCACAGCCTCAGCCTCTCGGCAGATCTTTATCACCGTTTCGGAAAAGTCCAGACCAACTTGCTCGTCGAAGGTTTTTACACGACGCTCGACCACGTTTTCGCCTTGCGTCCGCTGCCCGATCCGGATACGGACGGGAGTACGATCAAGGAGCGTTACAACGGCTCGGGCGCCCGCGTCATGGGCATCAATATCGAAGGCAAGGCCGCCTTCACCCGCTGGTTCGACCTGCAGGCCGGAATCACCCTTCAGCAGAGCCGCTACAAGGAACCGGAACAGTGGAGCGAAGATCCGGAGGTCGCACCGACCCGCAAGATGTTCCGCACGCCGAACACCTACGGCTACCTTACGGCTGAATTGACCCCCGTACGCAATTTGCAGGCAGCCATTACCGGAACTTACACGGGCAAAATGCTCGTGCAGCACATGGCGGGTTCGGGCACGCCCGTCGATCGGGCCGTCACGACACCTCGTTTCTTCGACCTGAACCTCAAAGTGTCGTACGACGTCATTCTCTATAAGGAGATCGCCCTGCAACTCCATGCCGGCATCCAAAATATCTTCAACGCCTACCAGAAAGACTTCGACCGGGGGGCCAACCGCGATTCGGGTTACATCTATGGCCCGTCGCTACCCCGCAGCTGGTTCGTCGGTGCGAAGATCAGCTTCTGACGGTCTGCCGGAAGCTCCGGCGGCTCCTTGCTTCGCCGGACAGGGAATATCGTTGTCGCTCATCCGGATTGACGGCATACGGAACTTTTTTGAAAATATCGCTTTCGGAAAGTCATGATATTTTCCGGGTATAAACCGAACGGAGCTGCTTGGCGGCTCCGTTCGCTCATGGCGGCCGAACGCTTTAGCAACCATTATTGCACCGATTTGCACGAGCCGCAAAACAATTTTACGGTTTTTCTCGTTTTTAATATATCGATCCATCCGTCAAAATTCGTATTTGCTGCGATTTTTGTTCTGTTCTCGAAACAGGGGTGGCTTGAATAACCGACATACGATCCCTATAACCAGATTTAACCCCGAATCGTTATGTTTAACTCCCGATCTTCCATCTCCATCTCGACGTTTCTTTCTTCACTGATTGGATCTATCATGCGCGGGCGACGCTCCGTCCGCTGCGGCCAAACGTGCGAGTACCGCAAGGCCAGACTCATCCTGACCCACGACCCGGGCGAAGAGCTGTTTCTGGGGGCCCTTCATCCGGCTGCGGCTCTTTTCCGGGAACATATCGATATCCCCGAACTCATCGCCGAACATGCTACTTATCGCAAAGTGCTCGAGGAGGCCGGAGCGAGGGTACTCACGGTACGTCAGATCCTGCTCGACGGAACCGGCGCGGACGGGAAACCCGCCGACCGGACGAAGCTGGAGAACCTGCGCCGCTTCGCGGCCGGTTTTCTTACCTTCGACACCCAAAACCTCTCTCCGGAAACAGCCGAGCAGCAAAAGGAGTACCGACAATCCATCCTCGCCAAGACATCGCCCCGGGATCTGGTGCGGATTATTCTGCGACAACCGATCATCCGACTGTCGGAAACGCAGATCAACACGGGGCTCAAGGCCGAATATTCGGAAAACCCCGTGATGAATCTCTTCTATACGCGGGACCAGTTGATAACCACAGCCAAAGGCATCGTAATCGGACGCATGAACTCCCCGCAGCGGGAGAAAGGATGCGACATTCTGCAATTCTGCCTCGAAAAAATCGGCATGAAACCGTTACACCGCATCGAAGGGGAGGGAGCTCATCTCGAAGGCGGGGATTTCTATCCGTTCGGCGATACGGCTTTCATCGGCTGCGGGATGCGCACCACGCAACCGGCCATCGATCAGCTTATGGAGCACGACCTGCTGGGCTGCAACCGTCTGGTCGTAGTCAAGGACCGATTGTTCAGCCAGGCGGAAATGCACTTGGACACCTATTTCAACATTATAGACCGCAATCTGGTGACGCTCACAGCTCGGCGTATGACCACCGATCCGGATTCTCCGGATCTGTTGCTGGCCGATATTTATCTCCGAGGTGCAAACGGCGTCTATACCAAAACCGAAGAAGATGTCGGATTCGTCGAATTGTTGAGGAGCCGTATCGGTGCCGCCATCATCCCCATTTCCGAAGAGGATGCCGACCGGCTGGCGGGTAATTTCCTGACGGTCGGGTCGCGCCGTATCATCGGGGTAGCGGGCCAGTCCGAAGCCCTGCGGACCGAACTGAAACACCGAGGGGTGAAGGTCACCTGGGTCGGGCTTGACAACCTTTGCAAAGGCTACGGTGCCGCACACTGCATGACGCAGGTGCTTCGCAGACGGTGAAGACTGTCCTCCGACGTATGTAAAAAAGACACTCCGGGGAAGTGAAAAGTTTTTCCGGGAGCGACCGTTGTCGCAATGTTCCGAAAGAATATGGCCGCTGTTGCCCGGCAAGGAGCGAAATCGGTTGTTATGTTCCGTTCATACGGGTCAGACGGGAAACTTTCCGCTTCCGGATGCGGGTAAGTTTCTTATAGAATACGACTTACTTCCGACGAAATGTGCGGCGGAAGGCTCTTTCACGAAAAATCCCCGGTCGAAAGACCGGGGATCTGCTATCGTTGTCGGCAAACGCTTACAACGCCTTGATCTCGTGCAGCACCTGGTTGGTCTTGCGGACCGCAGCGGCCGATGCCTCGAATTTGGCAGCCTCTTCCTTGGTGAGGTCGAGTTTGACGATCTTCTCGATACCCTTGCGGCCGATCACGGCGGGAACACCGATACAGATGTCGTTCTGGCCGTATTCGCCTTCGAGGTAGCAGCAGCAGGGGACGATCTTCTTCTGATCATGCAGGATCGATTCGACCATCATCGAAGCAGCGGCGCCCGGAGCATACCAGGCCGAAGTGCCGATGAGTTTGGTCAGCGTGGCACCGCCGACCATCGTGCTGGCGACAGCCTCTTCAAGTTTCTTCTTCGAGGCGAATTGCGTCACGGGCACGCCATTGACCGAAGCCTTCGAAAGCAGCGGAATCATCGTCGTATCGCCATGACCGCCGATCACCATGCCGTCCACGTTGTTGATGTTGGCGCCGGTGGCTTTCGCCAGGTAACATTTGAAACGGGCCGAATCCAAGGCGCCACCCATGCCGATAATCCGGTTTTTGGGAAGTCCCGAAGCCTTGAGCGCCAGATAAGTCAGCGTATCCATCGGGTTGGCGACCACGATGATGATCGCGCGGGGCGAATATTTCACCACGTTCTCGATCACGCCTTTCATAATGTTGGCGTTGGTGCCGATCAGCTCCTCGCGGGTCATGCCCGGCTTGCGGGGAATACCCGAGGTGATCACCACCACGTCCGAGTTGGCAGTCTGCTTGTAGTCGTTGGTCACGCCGACGAGCTTCGTATCGAAATCCATCAGCGTAGAACACTGGTACATATCCAGCATCTTACCCTCCGACAGGCCCTCTTTGATGTCGATGAGGACCACTTCGCTCGCCACTTCGCGGCAAGCCATCACATTGGCGCAAGTAGCGCCCACGGCGCCCGCGCCCACAACTGTTACCTTTGACATAATGTTATAGTTTTAAGGCGAGTCCGACGTATTGATTTCGGATGTAAAACAAAAATACTGTCACAACAGAACACGTCGGACTCACGTTACGGTATCTTTTGATGCCGGATTCCATCCTGACACTCCCTGCCGACACCCGTCGAAAACGGGAGGCTGCGGGGTTCGATTTACATCGAACGAATATTAGCCGATCAACTCTTTGTACTGCGCGTCGGTAAGCAGCGACTCGCACTCCTTGGGATCGGTCAGTTTCACTTTGACGAGCCAACCCTCTCCGTAGGGATCGCGGTTCACGATGGAGGGATCGGCATCCACTGCAGGGTTGAACTCCAACACTTCGGCGCCGACGGGAATGAAAGCGTCGCTCACGGTCTTCACGGCCTCGATCGAGCCGAAGACGTCACCGGCGGACAAGGTTTCGCCGACGGTCGGAACATCGACGAATACGATGTCGCCCAACTGGCTCTGTGCGAAATCGGTAATGCCGATAAAAGCCTCACCGCCCTCTACGCGGCACCATTCGTGGTCATTGGAATACTTCAGATTTGCAGGTACGTTCATAATTTTCGGTATTTGAATTGGTTAAAATGAAATTTATTCGCGGTCTAAAATATCATTGCAAATATAAGGTTATTTTTCGTTCGGCCAACGTTATCCTGTTATTTTTTTAACACGCAGCCCGTCCCGTCCGTTCGAGCCGTCCGCTTCCCCTCGATAACGAACTCTATCTCCCGGAACAGATACCCTTCGGTACGGCCGTCGGGCAGCTCCAGCAGCAGCTCTCCCGAAGGGCGCACGCCCCGCAGCACGGCCTCCACTGTCCGGCCGTCGGGATAACGGTACCGATGCCGCTCTCCGAGCCGGTACATCCGCCGTCGGTAGTCGGCTTGCAGCGCCTCCCGATCCCCTTTCTCGAGTTGTTCGTACCGGGCGGCCAGACAGTCGCCCAAGCGGTGCAGTACCTCCTGCCGATCGTATTCGCAGCCAGTTTCGAGGCACATCGACGACGGGTTCGGCAACGACGGATCGAACCGGGTCTGATTGACGTTCACCCCGATTCCGACGATCGTACGCGACAGGCGGTCGCCCGTCAGGTTGTGTTCGATCAGGATGCCGACCAGCTTGCGGTCGCCCGCATAGATGTCGTTCGTCCATTTGATCCGGGCGTCGATGCCGTAACCGCCGAAAAGGTCCGTCAAAGCCAAAGCTACCGCTTCCGAAAGCAGAAACTGTTCCGAAACGGGCAGGAAACGGGGTTCCCATACCAGCGAGAACATCAGGTTGCGTCCCTCCTCGCTGCTCCAGGTATGCCCCCGCTGGCCGCGTCCGGCAGTCTGCCGCTCGGCGCAGATCGCATCGCCGTGTCCGTAGCGAGGATTCCGGGCCTCGTCGTTGGTCGAGGTCGTCTCTTCGAGAAAGTGATAACGGGTCCTGTGCATCCGAAAGGTACTATACCGAAACTCCGAAATCCCGGAGCGCCGCGGTGAGCGAAGTTTTCTTGTCGGTGGACTCCTTGCGGCGTCCGATAATCAGCGCACAGGGAACGCCGTACTCCCCGGCCGGGAAACGCTTGGGGTAGCTGCCCGGAATGACCACCGATCCGGCGGGGACGTATCCCTTGTACTGTTTGGGTTCCGCCTCCGTTACGTCGATAATATGCGTCGATCCGGTAATCACCACGCCGGCGCCCAGCACCGATTCGCGGCAGATGTGCGCCCCTTCGACCACGATGGCCCGGGAGCCGATGAAACAGTCGTCCTCGATGATGACGGGGGCCGCCTGCACGGGTTCCAGCACACCGCCCACGCCCACACCGCCGCTCAGGTGGACGCGCTCGCCGACCTGGGCGCAGGAGCCGACCGTCGCCCACGTATCGACCATCGTGCCGGCACCGACCCAGGCTCCGATATTGACGTAGGAGGGCATCAGGATCGCCCCCGGCGAAATGTAAGCTCCGTAGCGCGCCACGGCGTGCGGTACAACCCGTACGCCCAGCTCCTCGTAGCCGTGCTTGAGGTCCATTTTGTCGTGCCATTCGAGTTCTCCGGCCCGCATGGTGCGCATCTCCTGCATCGGAAAATAGAGCAGAATCGCCTTCTTGACCCACTCATTGACCTGCCATTGGCTCCGGGACGGATCGATGGGTTCGGCCGTTCGCAGGCGGCCCTTGTCCAGTTCTTCGATAACGGCGCGGACCGCCTCCCGCACACGGGACTCCGCAAGCAATGCCCGGTCGTTCCAGGCCTCTTCGATAATTTGTCGCAACTGATTGTCCATTCCTGTTTTTCGCTTTCGTTATTCCGGTTTCAAAGTTACAAAATTCTCCTGCGGATCGCCGGATGCCGGCAACTTTTTCGTATATTCTGCGAATATATGGAATGTTCGGACAATCTTTGCGAACAAACCTGCACGATTGCGCCGGACTTTTCGTATATTTGTCTTTCGAAACCCTTCAAATACTAAAATATGTTAAAACACGTTAAAATTACTTTGGCGGTTTTCTGTGCCGCTGCTGCACTTACCGCCTGTAAGTCATCTATGAAAATCAAACACCTGCCTTATCCCGATGCCGAGCGTACGGAAGTCGTGGATAACTACTTCGGCACCGAAGTCGCCGACCCCTACCGCTGGCTCGAAGACGACCGTTCGGAACAGACGGCCGCCTGGGTCGCTGCCGAAAATGCCGTGACGCAGAATTACCTGGATCAAATTCCGTTCCGCGAGGCGATGCGTGCCCGCCTGACCGAGCTGTGGGCTTATCCCTGGGAGGGAGCTCCGGCTAAATTCGGGGATTATTACTATTTTTACCGCAACGACGGACGACAGAACCAGGCCGTGCTGTACCGCCAGGCTTCGCTCGACGCCGAGCCGGAGGTATTCCTCGATCCCAACACGCTCTCCGAGGACGGAACGGTTGCGCTGTCGGGCATCTCTTTCTCGGAAGATGGCCGCTACCTGGCTTATGCGGCTTCGGCTTCAGGTTCGGACTGGAGCGACATTCATGTCATCCGTACGGCGGACAAGCAGCCCACGGGCGATATCGTAAAATGGGTGAAGCTCTCCAACGCAGTGTGGACACCCGACGAAAAGGGATTCTATTACAGTACGTTCGACGTTCCGGAAGCGGGCGTCTATTCTTCCCAGAACCAATATCAGAAGGTATATTATCACACGCTCGGTAAGCCTCAGTCTTCCGATCGTCTGATTCATATGGACACACAACATCCGTTGCGCTATTTCGCTTCCAGTGTCAGCAAGGACGGCAAGTGGCTTTTCATCACGGCATCGGAGGGTACGTCGGGCAGTGAGATCCTCTACCGAAAAAGCAGCGATAAGAAGTTCAAGGTGCTGCTTCCCGGCTTTGCCAACGACCACGAGATTATTCGCGCCGAGAACGATAAACTTTACGTGCGTACCAACCTCGATGCTCCCAACTACCGCGTGATCCGCATCGACCTGAATAATCCTTCGGTGATCGAGGAGATTATCCCCGAAAATCCGAAGAATATGCTTGAGATCGTCAGCAAACCGGGCGACTATCTGATGGCTTCCTACCTGGAGGATGCCCAAAGCCAGGTTTACCAGTACGACTGGAACGGCAAGCTCATTCGGAAAGTCGAGCTGCCCGCCATCGGATCGGCAGGCGGATTCTCCGGTAAAAAAGGCGAAACGGAGGCCTTCTATTCGCTGACCAACTTCACGACACCTTCGACCGTTTACCGTTACGACCTCGCAACGGGCGAATCGACCCTGTATAAGCGTCCCGAAGTGAAATTCAACCCCGAAGACTACACTACGGAACAGGTGTTCTACACCAGCAAGGACGGCACGAAAGTCCCGATGTTCATCGTCTATCGCAACGGACTGAAGCTCGACGGCAACAACCCCTGTTACCTCTACGCTTACGGTGGGTTCCAAGTCAGCCTCGCGCCCTGGTTCAACCCGGCTGCCATTATGTTCATGGAACAGGGCGGCGTTTATTGTGTAGCCAACCTGCGCGGTGGCCTGGAATACGGAGAAGAGTGGCACAAGGGCGGCATGCTGGACAAAAAACAGAACGTTTTCGATGATTTCATCGCAGCGGCCGAATACCTCATTGCCAACAAATATACCTCGTCGAAGAAACTCGCCATCGCGGGCGGTTCGAACGGCGGCCTGCTGGTGGGTGCCTGCGAAGTGCAGCGTCCCGACCTGTTCGGCGTCTGCCTGCCGGCGGTCGGCGTGATGGACATGCTCCGCTACCACAAGTTCACCATCGGCTGGGGCTGGGTCGTAGAGTACGGCTCGAGCGACGACGAGGAGCAGTTCGGCTACCTCTACAAATACTCCCCGCTGCATAACATCAAGAAGGGCACGAAGTATCCTGCGACGCTGATAACGACTGCCGACCACGATGACCGTGTCGTGCCGGCTCATTCGTTCAAGTTCGCCGCCGAGATGCAGTACGCCCAGGGCGGCGACGCTCCGATCCTGATCCGCATCGACACCAAGGCGGGCCACGGCGCCGGCAAACCCGTCTCGAAGCGCATCGAAGAGGCTACCGACGTGTTCTCGTTCCTGTTCGAGAATACGGACACGCCTTACAAGACGGTCGAAACGAAATAATGCTATTCCGGTCGCATGTCCGAAACTTCGTTGAAAACGGAGTTTCGGAAGCAGCCGGGCCGATCCCGATGCGGGTCCGGAACCCGGCACGACGAAGTACCGGCCGATAACCATACTGTTTTATTGAGCGATGAAAGTTTACAAGTTCGGCGGCGCATCGGTCCGCAACGCGGACGGTGTGCAAAACCTGCTGAAGATCATCGGTGACGAACGGGATCTGTTCATCATCGTATCGGCAATGGGTAAGACCACGAATGCCTTGGAGAAGGTTTTCGAAGGGTTGCAGAAGGGCGACAAAGCCTTCTCGATGGAGCACATCACCGCGCTGAGGCAATACCACGCCGAAATCGTAAACGAACTGTACGGCGCTCCGACCCGGCTCGAGAAGATCGAACGGCTTTTCGGGGAGCTCGAACAGGTGGCGACCGAAACGGTCTATCGTCCGGAAGACGCCGAGCTGTGGTACGACACCGTCGTCGCTTTCGGCGAGCTGATCTCGACGACGATCATTTCGGAGTACCTCTCCGAACGGGGTATCGACAATTGCTGGCTCGATATGCGACGTTGCTTCCGCACCGAACAGCGACACAAGGACGCCTCGGTCGATATCGCCGCATCGCGGACTCTGCTGCGCAACGCCATGAAACAGTCTAAGGCCTGTATTTTCATCGGGCAGGGCTTTATCGGAGGTGCTCCGGACGGCACGACCACTACCCTGGGACGCGAAGGTTCGGATTACTCGGCAGCGGTGGCGGCCAATATCCTCGACGCGGAATCCATGTCGGTATGGAAAGATGTGGACGGCATCCTGAATGCCGACCCGAAGGTTTTCCCCGATGCGGTGCAGATCGCGGAACTGAACTACCTGGACACCATCGAGCTGGCTTACAGCGGGGCACAGATCATCCACCCCAAAACGATCAAACCGCTGCAAAACAAGAACATCCCGCTCTACGTGCGGCCTTTCGGGGACAAGCGAAAACCGGGCACGGTGATTCGCCGTATGTCGGCGCCGATCGAGGTTCCGATTCTGATTCTGAAGAAGGATCAGGTATTGCTGACGATCCGTTCGCGGGACTTTTCCTTCGTGCTCGAAGAGAAATTCGCGGCGATCTTCTCCCTGCTGGAGCGATACCGTATCAAGGTCAATCTGGTGCATAACTCGGCGGTGAACCTCAGCCTCTGCGTGGATAACTCCTGGCATATCGACGAGGCGATCCAAGCCCTCCGAAACGAGGAGTTCGACGTAATGAAGGTCGAGAACATGGAGTTGCTCACCATCCGGGGCTATAACGGCGATTTGATGGAGCGATATGCTTCGGGGCCGGAGGTTTTTCTGTTGCAGAGAACTCAATCGACGGCCCGTATTGTCCGGAAAAACCGGTAGTCCAACTTCGAAAAAAGACGCTAAAATAAAAGAAGAGAAGTGGGGTCGATGTTGGACGAATACAAGAAAAACATTAGAAAACCGAATCCGGAGGAGCTACGACTCATTAAGTTTTTGGTACAAAAGGCATCTTTGAATATGTCCGAGGGCTGGGAAAGATCTTTGACTGTTTCTTGTTTGAATGATGGAGGAATGGGCAGTATGAAATTATATATGTCTTTACCGCCGAAAGAAATAATATCAACGATTTTTGTCAGTGAGTGCTCTTTTAAGGATTCTGATGGAATAGATGTGTTAGCCTCATTATATCTCGATCAAGATCATGAGATTTGTGAAGTGGATATTTGGAAAGCTGATTTTTCTCCTTTGATAAGGATCTCTTCGGATATTAGCTTATAAAACGGAGGAACATGGGAGATTTGGGATATTCGAAGCATGCATTTCGTGTAAATGGTGAAACTTATTATCCTGGAAAATTATGAAAAAATTAATAATTTTATTGATCAGTCTTTTCTTCATTGCCTCCTGTGCCGTTGTAAAATCCAGCAGAATAGTTGGAAAATGTTACTTGGGTTATCCTTATCGCCAGATTATGGTATTCATTTGTATGCTGAGTTTTATGCCGATAGTACGTTTTTATATAGGTCAGCTGGCTGTTATGATATAATCGGCCATTGGTACATAAGCGGTGATACAGTGATTTTATCTTCGCCAAATTTCAATGTCGAAACTCGTCCTATTGATCTTTATATTTTTGCAGAAGAAGAGATTACAGATTGGCGTTTTCCTGATGAGTATTATAAATTTACGGATATGGAGGGTAATAGAGATGCATATATTATTAAAGGAGATACTTTATATCCTGTACTGAAAAACGGGAAGTCTCTAATAGAATATTTGTACGCAATACCGAAACCGGGCCCTGAATTAGGTCTATATAATAGAGGAATTTATTTTGGGCCGAAAAAAGATAAGTAATCTTTGATTGTTACTGCCGGACTTAATGTCCGGCAGTTTTCTTTTGTAGATTGGTGAATTTTATCTATCTTTCTACAAAGAAAAAATGTAATTATGAAACGACTAATAATTTTGTTAATCGGACTTTTCTTTATTGTTTCCTGTTGTAGTGTCAGGCCCGGCAAACTGACCGGTAAATGGTTTCGAAGTACAACTTGTGTAGATGATGCAAGAACTCCTGGATTATATGTTTACTTTTATCCTGATGGCGGCTTTTTGTACCAAATGGCCTATGCTGACGGAGCTACAGGTGCTTGGCGAATCGAAGGCGATACTGTTATTTTATGGTCTCCGGATTTCAGTATCGTGTTGGATAGTGTTTTGCTGCCGTACGGCCCACGCTGTTGGCCTAATTTGAATAAATATACAGATGCTACAGAAAATAATCAAAATTGTCGCAAACTAACTAATGAACGAAAAAATTTGCCTTGTTTTTAATCTGAAATTTTATGTATAAGGGAAAACGCCGCATTTTTTCGGCCCTTTCTCCTTAACCTTTATAGATACGATGCAATTCAATTCCACCGAATTATTTTACAAACTGCATCAGATAGTTTTCGCAAAATCCAGCTAACGGGAATTTCACCATCTCGTTCCGTCCGTCGGGTGTGGTGTATTGGAATAGGATTGTATCGGCTTTCACGTGGTAGTCGAACAAATTCACCTTTTCGCCCGTTCCCTCGATTTGTGCCTCGTTAGCCGTCATTGTGCCGATTATCCCGTCCATATCTTCGAGTTCGCATTTTCATCCAAATATGTATTGTCGGTTCTTTGTAAGGACAATTTCGACGGGTTTTGTAATGTCTGCCATATTAGGGGCAAACAAGTAGATAAATGTTTCGGGAAATATTTCGTCTTTGGGTTTTCCTACAAGCAGGACTATTCCCTCTGTTTGGCTCCATTTAACCGCCTTTTGGATTATCTGTTTATCCTCTCATGCGTCGGTCTTTCATTCAGTTTTAGGTTGTTTGTATCTGTTCATTTTAGCTAAAATTTAATTGTTATTTATCTTTTAAGATCGAGAAACGGTGCAAGGTCTTTTGCAGTATAAAGATAAGATTATTAGCGAAATAAACAAAATAAGAAAGTGACAAACTCTGCAAAAGGGTCTTATAGATTAACCTTTTCACAAAGTCTGTCACTCGGAATAGAAAGGACAAACTTACACAAACAGTTTAATTTATAGACCGTTTTCCAAAGTCTGTCCTAATATTTTGTCTTTTTTTATTTTATCCTTTTGTACGTTTCAGTTTCTTCAAATTTTTCGTGTGCATCCTCTCCACTACGGAATAAAACAAGTTGTGATTGAGATAGTTTCTTAATTTGAAAAACATTTTGAAATTCACCTGTTGATTCTGTCATTGTGAGTGTGTTGCCATTAACAGAATATGTGAAATGCATGGGCGAGCTATCATCGTTTTTATTATCTGAATAGTCGGTTTGCACACAAGTTCCATTTTCATTGAAAGTGTATGTCCAATAATAGTTGCCTTCTGACGTAAGGGGATATGCATCCGACCAATCATCTCGTGTACCATCGCTGAACGTCGCCCACCCTTCATAATAAGTAATCTGCCACGTTCCAACAATTGACGCATCCTTGTTGTCATCATCATCGGAACAAGCCGAGAAAGAAACTACCGCAAACATAGCGGCTACAATAAGAAACAACTTTTTCATAGTTGCAATAAGTTTAGGTTGTCGCCCAGCACCAACGCGACGGTTAATTTTTAGATTTAATTAAACAGAAAGCGTGGTGCTGAAAACTTACTTTTGTAGAGAGGCTCTGGTATGCCCTGCGATAAAATAAGCAACAACACCACGCCGTATCCGTAAAGGATATGACGCGGTAAGATGTTCGCCTATTCTCATCGCTTGAAATTTACCAGATTTCTCTACGAGAATAAGCTACACTTTCCGTGTATTCAATATGTTACTGCAAAAGTAGCATATTCAGCGGAAATTGCAAAACATCCTGCCCTTTCGGGTGCTGTTGCTGTGATTAATTGTGCAAAGTTCTTGAAAACAAAGTTTCTATCCAATAGTCGGGAGTATGGAATCGAAACTTTGTTAGTTGTAAGTTGGGTTAATCGTTCCCGCAG
>ERZ1504222.180-NODE-180-length-14907-cov-5.264140_pt1 | contig 14907 bp, 8 predicted proteins | sample MGYA00575512_ERZ1504222 | MGnify/ENA primary metagenome ERZ1504222 (study PRJEB39906, sample SAMEA3182094) | gut metagenome | biome: human; feature: gut; material: Stool; isolation source: human stools | place: Canada | collected 2012-02-21 ...
CCTCTCTATTCGTCGGCAGCGTCAGATGTGTATAAGAGACAGGCATAAACCAGATGGGTATGCGAATCGCAGAACGAAGGGAAAAGCATGCCTCCCTCCGCATCGACGACTTCCGTGTCGGGAGCCACCTCCGGCATCTTGTCCATCGTGCCGTATGCAGCGATACGATCGCCGTCGGCCAGCAGCCAGGCGTTGTCGATCTCGCCGAGTACATTCATGTCGCGCCCCTTGACCCGAAGACGGCCGCTCTCGTCCACGCCGACGATCTTGGCTATGTTCTTAACGAGTAACATTACAATTTCTCGGTTTGAAGGAATTTCACCGAAGCGTCGATCAACGTGTACATCACCTGATCGTTCTCGACGAACGGCACATGCTTACGGTAAGCTGCCAGCAGATCCTCGATGGGCTTCGAAGAACGCAGCGGACGGCGGAACTCGAGGGCCTGTGCCGCATTGAGCAGCTCGATAGCCAGCACACGCTCGGTGTTCAGCACCACACGGTAGAGCTTCGTGGCAGCGTTGGAACCCATGCTGACGTGGTCCTCCTGACCCTGCGACGAAGGAATCGAGTCGCACGAAGCGGGCCAGCAAAGACCCTTGCTCTGGCTCACGATCGAAGCGGCCGCGTACTGCGGAATCATGAAACCGCTGTTCAGACCCGGCTTGGCCACCAGGAACGAGGGCAGCTCGCGTGCACCCGAAATCAGCTTGTAAATACGACGCTCGGAGATGTTGCCCAACTCCGCAACAGCAATAGCCAGGAAATCCATCGCCAGAGCGATCGGCTGTCCGTGGAAATTACCGGCCGAAACGATGATATCCTTCTCGGGGAAGATCGTCGGGTTATCCGTAGGGCTGTTGATCTCGGTTTCGAGAACACCGCCTACATAGTCGATCGTATCTTTCGACGCACCGTGTACCTGGGGAATGCAACGGAACGAATAGGGATCCTGCACGTGCTTCTTCGGACGGGCGATCATCTCGCTGCCTTCGAGCAGGCGACGGAAATTGCGAGCCGTAGTAAGCTGTCCCTTGTGGGCACGGATTTCATGCACCTCGTCGATGAACGGGTTGATGCGGCCGTCGAATGCGTCGAGCGACATCGCGCCGATCAGGTCGGCCCACTCGCTCAAGCGACGAGCCTTGATAAGCGAATATACGCCGAAAGCCGACATGAACTGCGTACCGTTCAGCAGGGCGAGGCCCTCCTTCGATTGCAGCGAAATAGGCTTCCAGCCGAACTCCTTGAGGACTTCGTCCGAAGGACGCCGTGCACCCTTGTACTCCACTTCGCCGAGGCCCAGCAGCGGCAGGCACATGTTGGCCAGCGGAGCCAGGTCGCCCGAAGCGCCCAGCGATCCCTGCTGGAACACGACCGGCAGCACGTCGTTGTTGAAGAAATCGACCAGACGCTGTACGGTTTCGAGCTGCACGCCCGAATTGCCGTACGAAAGGGACTGGATCTTGAGCAGCAGCATCAGCTTCACGATCTCGGCAGGAACGCGCTCGCCCGTACCGCAGGCATGCGACATCACCAGGTTCTTCTGCAACTGCGAGAGCTGGTCCTTGTCGATCGAAATATTGCAGAGCGAACCGAAGCCGGTCGTAATACCGTAGATGGGCTCTTTCTGGGTTTCCATCTTGTTATCCAGGTATTCGCGACAACGCACGATGCGTTTTTTCGCATCTTCGCTCAAGTCGATTTTGATATTGTTTTCCAGAATTTCGCGGACACGATCGACCGTAAGATACTCCGCGCTGATATGATGAATCATCGTTGTATTTCTTATTAAAGGTTAATACTCAAAAATAAGTCGAATTGTTTTTCGGTGCTCTCGACGTCCGGCGTACAGGGAATCCCCTCCGCTTCAGCCAATCGAAAGCATTCTCTCCGTCCGGCAGCAACCGAACGGAGAGAAGACCGATCTATTATTTCACTTCGTCGATAGCCTTGCGAACCAGCTTGTCGTCCGCCAGGTTGGGAAGGGTCACCTTCAGGCCCGGGGTACGCTCCATCTCGCGTTTGATAGCGAACATCGCGCCCTCGTTGCGGGCCCAGCTGCGGCGTGCGATACCGTTGTTCACGTCCCAGAGAAGCATCTCCTTGATATGACGCGCGGAATCCTCCGATCCGTCGATCACCATACCGAAGCCGCCGTTGATTACCTCGCCCCAGCCTACGCCGCCGCCGTTGTGGATCGAAACCCAGGTAGCGCCGCGGAACGAGTCGCCGATAACGTTCTGCACAGCCATATCAGCCGTACGGTTCGAACCGTCGTAGATGTTCGAGGTTTCACGGTACGGAGAATCGGTACCCGACACGTCGTGGTGGTCACGACCCAATACGACAGGTGCGGAAATTTCGCCGCGTGCGATAGCGTCGTTGAACGCGAGCGCGATCTTGGTGCGGCCCTCGCTGTCGGCATACAGGATACGTGCCTGCGAACCTACGACCAGCTTGTTCTTGCCAGCCTCCTTGATCCAGTGGATATTGTCGTCGAGCTGTCCGGCGATCTCCTTCGGAGCGGTCTTGCGAATCTCTTCGAGCACTTCGGTAGCCAGACGGTCTGTCGTAGCCAGGTCTTCGGGTTTGCCCGACGTACATACCCAGCGGAAGGGACCGAAGCCGTAGTCGAAGAACATCGGCCCCATGATATCCTGCACATAGGAAGGATAGCGGAAACGACCGCCCTCGCCCATGATGTCGGCACCGGCACGCGAAGACTCCAACAGGAAGGCATTGCCGTAATCGAAGAAATACATACCCTTGGCGGTCAGCTTGTTGATCGCAGCCACCTGGCGGCGCAGCGACTCCTGAACACGCTTCTTGAACTCCTCGGGATCCTCTGCCATCATGCGGTTGGACTCTTCGTAGCTCAAGCCGACGGGATAGTAACCGCCTGCCCAGGGGTTGTGCAGCGACGTCTGGTCGGAACCCAGATCGACATTGACGTTCTCGGCAGCCAGACGCTCCCAAAGATCGACCACGTTGCCCTGGTAAGCCAGCGACACGGCCTCCTTGTTCTCCTGTGCCTTCTTCGCACGGGCCAGCAACTCGTCGAGCGAGGTGTACACCTCATCGACCCAGCCCTGCGAATGACGCGTATGCACCGCTTTGGGGTTGATCTCGGCCGTGATGCTCACCACACCGGAGATATTACCCGCCTTCGGCTGCGCACCCGACATACCGCCCAGACCGGCCGTCACGAAGAGCATGCCGCGAATGTCTTTCTTACCCTCGGTAAGACGTTTGCGGGCTGCGTTGAGCACCGTGATCGTCGTGCCGTGCACGATACCCTGCGGGCCAATATACATATAGGAGCCGGCGGTCATCTGACCGTACTGCGAAACGCCGAGCGCATTGAAACGCTCCCAATCGTCCGGTTTCGAATAGTTCGGAATCACCATACCGTTGGTTACGATCACGCGCGGAGCGTCGGGATGCGACGGGAACAGGCCCATCGGGTGTCCCGAATACATCACCAGCGTCTGATCGTCGGTCATCTGGGACAGATACTGCATCGTAAGCAGATACTGCGCCCAGTTCTGGAACACGGCACCGTTACCGCCGTAGGTAATCAGCTCGTGGGGATGCTGCGCCACAGCCTTGTCCAGGTTGTTCTGGATCATCACCATAATCGCAGCGGCCTGACGCGACTTGTGGGGATACTCCTCGATCGGACGGGCATACATCTCATAATCGGGACGGAAACGATACATATAGATACGACCGTACTTGTGCAACTCCTCGGCGAACTCGCGGGCCAACACTTCGTGGTGCTTGGCCGGGAAGTAGCGCAGGGCATTGCGGATGGCCAGCACGCGCTCCTCCTCGGTGAGTATCTCCTTACGCTTGGGCGCGTGGTTGATGGTGGGATCGTACGGTTTCGGTGCGGGCAGCACATCGGGGATACCCGCCTTGATCTGCTCCTGAAATTCCTTTACAGTCATTGTTTTATATGTATTAAATTATTTAATCTTGCTCTCGACGATTTCCAGAATCTCACGCTCGGCTTTCTCCGCATCGGCGACGATCCGGTTGGCCTGGCCGATCAGGTCATCGGCGACGGCACGGTCTTTCAGACCGGCGGCATTGATCTTCACGTTCAGACACGCACCCAGCACGGCGCTGCGGGCAGCCAGCGCTCCGACGCCGGCGTCGGTTACCGAATTGGGATTTCCCTGTTCGGCCATCGCCTTCACGATTTCGAACACCTTGAACGAGGTCTGCATCGTACGCAGAGGCACCTGCGTAGCGTAGAGCGTAGCCTCCTGCAATGCGGCGCTACGGGCAGCTTTCTCCTCGTCGGTACCCTTCGGCATCGAGAATACGTTCATGATCCGGTTGAACGCTTCGGTATCCTCATCGACCAGGTGCAGCAACTCGGTCATCAGCTTCTGGCCTTTGTCCGCCCAGTCGGAGAACTCCTCCCAACGTGCGTCCCAGCCGGGTTTGTGCGACGACAGGTTGGCGACCATCGTACCCAGGGCAGCGCCCAGCGCACCCATGTAAGCGGAAATCGAACCGCCGCCCGGAGCCGGGGACTCGCTGGCGGTCTCCTCTGCGAAGCCGGTGCAGGTCAGATCGACCAGTTTCTTCTTCTTATTGTCCGCTTCGATCAGGTATTCGATCACCTTCTCTTCCGGTTTGAACGGCTTCAACTCGTCCAGACCCATCGACTTGATGGCGATACGGATGATCTCCTCCTCGGAAATACCGGTCGAACGCTCCTGCTTCTTCAGGAAATAGCGGCCCGCCTCGATCAACGTGCGCTTCGGAATCAGGCCGACGATCTCGGTACCGGTCACACGCACACCGCGTGCGTTGGCGGCGCGGCAAACCTCGTCGAAAGCCACGTGGAGCGGCGTAACGGAAATATTGGTGATATTCATCGAAACCTGGGCGATCTGGTACTCGTCGATGAACCAGCCGATCGCCTTGGTAGCCTTCAGCGTACCGGGCTTCATGATGGTCTTGCCGTTCTCGTCCTTCAAGGGTTTGCCTACGGGCGAATTGCCTTCGCGTACCGGACGGCCCTTTTCGCGCACGTCGAACGCGATGGCGTTGGCGCGACGCGTCGAAGTGGTGTTCAGGTTGTAGTTCACGGCGATCAGGAAGTCGCGTGCACCTACGGCGGTGGCACCCGTGCGTGCTACGCCCTCGTCGAAGGGACGGTCGCCGAAATCGGGAGCTTTGCCTTCGTGATTCATCTTCTCGGGCAGCGCCTCGTACTCACCGGCACGACATACGGCCAGGTTGCGGCGCTCCGGCGTAAAGGCAGCCGCCTCGTAGCAATAGGTCGGCACATGCAACTCGTCGGCGATGCGCTTGGCCAACTGACGGGCCAGCTCGGCGCACTCCTCGAGCGTAATACCCGCGATCGGGATGAGCGGACATACGTCCGTGGCACCCATACGGGGATGCGCTCCCTTATGATTACGCATATCGATAACCTCGGCAGCTTTCTTGACGCCCTGGAAAGCCGCTTCCAGCACGGCTTCGGGTTCTCCGACGAAGGTAACCACCGTACGGTTGGTCGCTTCACCCGGATCGACGTCGAGCAACTTGACTCCGTCAACCGCCTCGATTGCGGAAGTAATCTGCTGAATAACAGCCTTGTTACGGCCCTCGCTAAAGTTGGGCACGCATTCAATAATACGTTTTTCCATGTATTTTAGAGTATGTTAAGAATTTGTATTCGCTTCAGAATTAGCCCGTAAAACAGACCTACAAATATACGAAATAAATAAATATCCCTCCAAAGAAAGTTACAAATCTTTTATCGAAACGGACTATACGGTTACAAACTATCACGTATTCCACGGCCGAATCTCACAATACGACACTTTTCGCAACGATAAAACGGGCCGGGATTCGATCCCGGCCCGCCGCAAACAAACTTTTCCGGACATTACCCGATCGTCACGACGATACCGCCCGAAAACCAGACGCCGGGCATCTCCAACCCGCCGAAATCAAAATAACGGGTATCGGTCATGTTCATCACGTCGAAATAGAGTTTCCACCCCTTCTTTTCCCACGACAGACGGCCGTCCAACAGGAAATAAGGCTTGAAGTCACGCACTTCGGTCATCATCTTGCCGTCGGGATCCAACATCAGGGAACCGTCCGCATTACGCAAATAATAGGTATAGCTGCCGTTGCGGTCATATACCGCACCGGTCAGCGTGAGCGAACAGTTACGCAGAAAACGGAATTCGACCGTCGCCGCCGCTTTGTGCTTCATATAATCCAGCGCACTGGAAGTGATGACCCGATCGACTTTGCTCGTATGGATATAGCCGTATGAAACCGAAATCCGGTGCAGAAACCCGGTCGTCGTATAACCGCCCGAAACCTCCAGTCCATAGGTGTCGAGCTTGCTCTCCTGCTCGGAGTGCCACTTGCCCAGCTCCTCGCGCCAAACCCAGTCGATGATGTCGCGCCCCTGCCGGTAGTAAGTAAACAGCGAAGCATTCCACCCGCTGCGGGCGTAATCCGCCGCGAAACGATAGGTAATCGCATGTTCAGGCTTCAAATCCAGATTATTGAGCTGTGCAGGGGATGTGTAATAAAGATCGGTGAAGGTAGGCAGTCGCATCGACTGGGCCGCACCGACCTCGAGCCGCAGCCCACGCACCGGACGATAGCCTCCCGAAAGACTCCACAGGGCCGAAGTCCCATAAGGCGTGAAGCTCACCCCGGCCGAACCGGAAACGTCGAAACGCTCCCACTGTTTGACATGCCGCAGCCAGAGATTTCCCACGTGACGGTCCTTGGCATGGGTATATTTGCCGTGCGGAGTCGGAAGCGGCTCGCCGAGATTGGTGCTGTAAATGTGGTTGTAGGTGTAATCGCCTCCCAGGGAGGTCACACCGCCCTTCCACGTACAGTCGGCCCAGAACTCGGCTCCCGCATTGTCCGTATTGTGATGATTCATCGGCGTACCGCGCGTCCAGTCGTAACGGTCGAAATTCTTGCGGTAGCTGACCGACGAATTGAGCGTGAAACGCCCGACGGATTTCACCCATCGCAGCGAAGAGAGCACCGTCGAAGTATGCTCGAACTGATCGGGATTGTACGCGGCATAGAAACCGTTCGAACCGAACGACCGGTTCTGATAACCGGCCTGGAAATCGAAAAATCCGGCCTTTTCACTGTCGTAGTTCATCCGCAAGTAACCGTTGTAGTTCTCGAAATCGGTGTTGTGGATATACCCGTCGCTGCGACGGTACGACCCGGCGGCAAAAAGGGAAAAACGTCCCTTGGTCACGGCCCCCGAGAGATTGCCGTACGCATAGCCGTCGTCGCCGCCCGCCGCCTCGATGCGCAGATAGCGGGATTTGAGAGGCATCGTGCGGATATTCAGGGCCCCTGCATACGCACCGACGCCCGATACGCCGTCGATCAGATCGATTCCCGCGATGCAATCTATGTCGATCGGCAGCGAATGCGACTGATGACCCGTTCGGGCATCCGTAAAGTTAATACCGTTGAGCATGACCATCGTCTGGTCGAAGGAACCTCCCCGGATCATAATGTCCGCCTGCGTTCCCCTGCCGCTCCGTTCCCGAAGATCGATCGCAGGGCTCAAACGCAGCACAGACTCGAGGGTCTGGACCGGCGCCGAAGCACCCGCCTTTCGATCGAAAACGGAGGTGGACGACATCGTACTGCGCGTGGGGGTAGCTTTCACCCCCGTCACCTCGACCTTTTCGATCTCCAGCTCTCTGGCGATCGTAAGCGAATCGACGGTCTGCGCCTGCACGGGCGTCGTCGTGGACAGGAGAATGGTGGACATCGAAACAGAGAGGACTCCGATGGTAACCTGGCGCCGAAGGCTCGCGAAAGCGGCGTACCCCTTGCGACACCAGCGCCTGAAGCGCGGAGTACGCTTTGTTTGGATCTCTTTCATCCTGTAAAAATTAAAGTGATTAATAATATCGGCCTCGGTTCCTCTGCAGCGGAACTTCGGCCTGTCGGGGTGCAAAGATAATCCATTTGTCCGGACACACAAACGAAAAGGCCGGCCCTATGGCTGGCCGGCCTCTCTTTTCCATTCTATTTTTTATTACCACTCTTTCACCTTTTCGGATGCCTTATCGACCAATTCCCTGGTCTTGTCGAGCACTTTGCCTGCCTGCTCCTTGGCCTGTCCTTTCAGTTGCTGCGCCTGCTGGCGGGCGCTTTCCTTGACCTGGCCGGCTTTCGCTACGACCTGTTCTTTCACCTGACCGGCTTTCGCGGCCACATGCTCTTTCACATCCTGTACCGTATCGGACAGATCCGCCTTCAGACGCTCTTTGTCCGCATTCAATTTCTCATTCATACGAATAATTTTTTAGTCTATCTTTTTCTCTTTTTTATTGCCTACGGCAGCTACGATCCACAACAATACGATAGCACCGACTACCGAAGTGACGATACTGCCGATGGTTCCTACGGCGAAAAGTCCGAACAGCGAGAAGATCCAGCCGCCGAGCACCCCGCCGACGATGCCGACAACTAAATTGACGATCAGGCCGGACCCCCGCCCTTTCACGATCAGGTTGGCGAGCCATCCGGCAACCAAACCTATCAATAAATACCACAAGAAAAACATAATCGATAATTTTTTAAGTTCTTTCGATACTGCTTGTACAAAATCTCCGCCAAACCCGAAAAACGACCGGACTTTATCGCAACCGCCCCAACGCCACCTCCGGCCGGACAAAAATCAAGGGACCGCTCCGCAAACCGAACGGAAGATCCGGGAAACAGCTCAGGAATCCGACAGACGGGCAAGCTCACCACATTTGACTACCTCTCGCCTCCGAAATACCTAAAACGGGTGATTGCCCGCCCGTTTCATCCCCCCTACTTTTGCAAACGAATAAAACCAAAAGCCCATGATTAAAAATATCTGCACTGTCATCCTATTATTATTGTCCGTCCTGCCCGCAGCGGGACAAAACCGGGTAAAGGTCAAAATCTCGGGCAATGTCATCACCACAGACGGCGCTCCGGCCGAATACATCACGGTTTCGCTGAAAAATACGGTATTCGGCGGGATGTCCGACGGGGACGGCAATTTCGAATTTGCGGCTCCCCCGGGCGAATATACGATGGTCGTCCAATCCGTAACCGCCCACCGCAAGGAGTTTCCGGTCACCATCGAAACCGGTCGGGAAAACGTATTCCCGAACATCGAAGTCAAGGAAGATATCAACCAGTTGGAGGAGGTGGTCGTCACCGGACAGTTCTCGCCGCAATCCATGAAAAACTCCTTATATAAGGTACGGTCGGTAAACAGCGATCAGATCCGGCAAAAGGCACCCCTGGATGTACAGTCGCTGCTCAACACCGAAATCGGCATCCGCCTCTCGAACGACATGGCGCTCGGAGAAACGGACTTCGAGCTGATGGGTATGAGCGGCAACAACGTCAAAATCCTCATGGACGGTATTCCGATGATCGACCGAGGCTCGACCAAACAGAGCCTCAGCCAACTCGACGTAAACCGGATCGAACGGGTCGAAATCGTCGAAGGTCCGATGTCGGTAGTCTATGGCACGGACGCCCTTGCGGGAGTCATCAACATCATCACCAAAAAGGGACCGGGCTATTCCGGCGAAAGCACCTGGCGCGTGGGCGCCCGCATCCAGGAAGAAACGATGGGCAAGGAATACCAGTTCTTCAACGGCGAAGGTCTTCACAACGAAAGCATCGACCTCGGATTCAATCTTAAAAACGGACTCTACTTCAACGGCGGCTACACCCGCAACGACAACGGCGGCTGGCAGGGCGACCTGACCGGACGCGAAAAGCGCTGGCATCCCAAAGACCAGTCGCTGGCCAACGGTATGATAGGGTTCCAGCGACGCAACCTGAACGTCTGGTACCGGCTGGATTTCCTCGACGAGAAAATCTTCGGTCCTCTGAACGGTACCGCCATCGAACCGGAGAAGGTTTCCGACAAGGACTATCTGACCAAACGATACACCCATCAGTTACAGGCAGACTGGAGACTGGACAACCGGTTGAGCGTCAATCTCGCCCTCTCCTACCAGGACTACAAGCGCCGCACGCAGACCACCTGGACAGACCTCTCGACCGGAGAGAAATGGCTCTCGGCCGAAGATGCCAGTCAGGATGTCACCCAGTACAAAGCCTGGATCGCACGGGCGACGGCAACCTGGAATATCGGCCCGAAGATCAGCCTTCAGCCCGGTTTGGAATACCAATGGACCGAAGGCAAGGGCGGACGCATCGACGGCACCCCCACGATCTCCGATCTGGCATTCTTCATCTCGGCCGAATACAAACCCTGGAGCTGGATGAGCGTACGCCCCGGCGTTCGGGCTTTCCTGATGGCCGACTACGAAGCTCCTGTGGCCGTACCTTCGATTTTAACGAAGTTCGATCTGACACCCGATATGGACATCCGCCTCTCCTATGCCTACGGCTTCCGTACGCCGACCCTGCAGGAGCTCTACTTCTCGTTCCACAACGACAACCACGACATCGACGGCAACCCGGACCTGAAAGCCGAATATTCGAACAATGTCACGGGATCGTTCACCTACCGCATCCTGCATAACGCGCGGATCCGGCTCACCACCACGTTGAGCGGTTTCTACAACGTCTTCAAGGACAAGATCAGCCTGGCGCAGAACGTCGATATTCCCAACTACAACACCTACTACAACATCGGCCGCTACAAAACCCTGGGCGGGGCACTGGAAACCTCGCTGGCATGGGGCGGATTACGCGTGAACGTCAATGCTTCGCTGATCGGACGCTACAACAAATATGCCTCCGACGATAAAAGCCTGCCCCAGTTCCGCTATTCGCCCGAAGTGAGTACGACCATCAGTTACCATATCGCCAAGTCGGGAACGGACATCAGTTTCTTCTACAAATACACCGGCCAGCGCAAGGAGTACTATTACCACGAATACACGACCCCGGACAACAAGAAAGAGAGCGAAATTTACCTGAGGGGACTCCCCTCCTACCACTACGGGGACATCACCGTCACGCAGAAGCTGACCTCGTTCCTGAGCCTGAACGTAGGTGTCAAAAACCTCTTCAACCTGACCGACATACGCACGATCGTAGAATCCGCGAACGACACCCCTTCGGTCAGCTATCTCGGCTGCGGACGCAGCTACTTCATCGGACTGAACTTGATGCTGAACGGAAAATTCAAAAAATAACAAATTCAATATTAACTAATTAAAACCATTCTATGAAAAGATTACTTTACTTACTGTCAGCCTGTCTGATGACCTTCGGATTCTCGGCATGCAACGACGATGACGACAACCTGAAGTTGCAGGACATTTCGGTCGAATTCGCCGTATCGGAAGCCGGCATGGACGGCGAAACCGTCAGCCTCGGCCTGAAACTCAGCCGCGCTACGACCGAGAGCTTGGACGTAACGATGGAAATGACCTCTTCGGACGTATCCGACGCGGACATCACGACGACCCCGGCCATGACCGACGGCAAGATCACGGTCAATATTCCGGCCGGACAGTCCACGGGCACTTTCACCGTAGCCAAAGCGACGGGTAAAAACCCCGAGGGAACGGCGAAATTCCAGATTCTCTCCCTCTCGCTGACCGAAGGCTACAAGATCGGCACGACCAAGGAGATGACCCTCTCGTTCACTCCGATCGTCTCCACGGGCGGCACGATGACGCTCGAAGGGAAAGTCGGTGACCAGAACTACGCCAACATGGTCTATGTCGATCTGAGTAATAACAGCCAGATGCAGATCGACCGCAAGAGCTGGAACCTGGGCTTCTACTGCGGCGATGAGTTCCGCGTGGTACTCAACTCTTCATACGCAACGGTAGCGGCCGCTTCCGAGAAAACGGACTTCGCAGCCGTAACCCTCGAAGATGCGCAGAGCGCACCCAACATCGCCGCAGGCAGCATGTCCGAAGACTTCAAGGCGGAATGGATCGACGACGTCACGGGCGACCTGTCGAAGACCGCATTCGGCGAAATATCGGCTACGGATGCGAACAACAAGGTATTTTTCGTGGCCTCGGCCGACAACAAGACCAATACCGACGGTACGGAAAACCGGAGCCTCTGGTACAAAGTGAAAGTCACCCGCAGCGGCAACGGCTACAAGGTAGAGTACGGCAAGGTGGAAGATACGACCCCAAAAACCGTCGAAATCACGAAAGACCCGATTTACAGCTTCATCGGACTCTCGCTCGAAACCGGCGAACAGGTGCTCCAGCCCGCCAAGAGCAAATGGGACATCATGTGGGCCTACGCCGCCTCTTCGACCATGATGGCATCGGGACCGGTGATCTCGTTCACGCAGGATGTAATCACGATCAACAACCTGGGCGGCGCGGAAACAGCGATCGTCATGACGGACACCAAGTCGTATGCCGACTTCAAACGTGCGGACGTGGCATCTGCGGAGTTCCAGACGGAAGCGAACACGATCGGCACCAACTGGCGCACCCCCGCGATGCCGGGCGTGGAGAATCCGGGTGTCAAGGCAGACCGTTTCTTCGTCATCAAGGACTGTGCGGAAAACTACTACAAGCTCCGGTTCCTCAAATTCGGTTCGGGCGACGACGGTGAGCGCGGACGTCCGCAACTGGAGTACGAGTTGCTGAAATAGACGAAATGATGCGATCGGATTGGCTGGCAGCACCGGAACTACGGGACTGCCGGCCAAACCACGCAAAAAGAGTCCGTTTTCAAGATACGGCCCGTCCGGTATGGATCCGGACGCCGGCAATCCTCAAGAATCTTAACAATTTACACTTCGAATAATGGCAAAAAACAAGAAATGGATCCTCGCGGCCGTCGCCGTACTCGCAGTGGTCCTGTGCTGCTGGGCGGCGTGGAGCAAATGGGCATCCACGACCCGGATCGGACTGGTGAACTTCCAGAACTATCAGACGGCCAGCCTCGTCAAATCCAACGAAGACAACTTCATCGAATACGAAGAAATACCGCTCGACCGGCTCGACCGGCTCGGACGTTACGACCTGGTGCTGGGATTCGGCATGGGTCTGAAAATCACTGAAGAGCAGCGAGCGCAGATCCTCGCGGCAGCCGACGAAGGCACCCCTATCTACATTTACGCCGCCACCAATCCGGAAAACGACATCTGTAGCCTCGACAGCCTCACCAAGGCCGGAATCTCGGCCTACATCGGCAACGGCAACAAGCGGAATTACCGGAATATGGCCCGCTACGTCCGCCAGCATATCGACGCGAAGCGCCTCTTCGTCACACCGGCTGAAGAAGCTGTCGAGAGCGCTTCGGACGTGCTCTACCACTTGGACGAAGACCTCTCATTCAAAACCGTCGCGGACTATGAGAAATACCTCCGGGAACAGGGAATTTATCGGGAGAAAGCCCCCAAAATCGCAATCGTAGGCGGTCTGAACGACCCCTTCAGCGGCAACCGGGCCAACATCGACAGCTTGATCGTATCGCTGCAAAACGCAGGAATGAACGTCTATCCCGTTTCGTCGTACCGCCAGCGTCTGACGTTCCTGCGGGAAATCGGCCCCGACGCGGTCATCCACTTCGCGCACGGGCGCATGGTCATGGGCCAGGCCGACGCAGCCGTGGAGTGGCTGAAGGAGCGGAACATCCCGATCTTCTCGCCGCTCTCCATGCTGGAAACGCAGGAGGAGTGGGAAAGCGACCCGATGGGGATGTTCGGGGGATTCATGTCCCAGAGTATCGTCGTACCCGAACTGGACGGCGCGATCTACCCCTACGTGCTGAACGATCAGGAACTGGACGAAGAGGGAATCTACCTCTTCAAGGCCATTCCCGAACGGCTGAAGAATTTCACCCGGATCATCGGCAACTTCATCTCGCTGAAACGGAAGCCGAATGCTGAAAAGAAAGTAGCGATCTACTACTTCAAAGGCGCCGGACAATCCTCGCTGACGGCCCAGGGACTGGAAACGGTGCCGTCGCTCTATAATCTCCTGAAACGGCTCAAGGCCGAAGGCTACACGGTGAAAAACCTGCCTGCGACCGAAAAAGAGTTCGAAAAGCTGCTGATGACACAGGGTGCCGTATTGAGCACCTATGCCGAAGGAGCTTTCGACGACTTCCTGAAAAACGGCCGTCCGGCACTGGTCGGAAAGTCGGAATACGAATCCTGGGTGCAGGACGCCCTACCCGAAGAGCTCTATGCCGACGTCGTGCAACTGTACGGCGAAGCGCCGGGCCGCTACATGAGTACGGTCCGGGAGGGCGAACCGTGCCTGGCCGTAGCCCGCATCGATCTGGGCAACGTCGTGCTGCTGCCGCAGCCCATGGCCGCGGTCGGCGACGACGCCTTCGCCATCGTACACGGCGCCAAAACCGCTCCGCCCCACCCCTACATCGGCGCCTACCTCTGGGCGCAATACGGCTTCGGAGCCGACGCGATGATTCACTTCGGCACACACGGCAGCCTGGAGTTCACGCCCCGGAAACAGGTGGCGCTCTGCCGCTACGACTGGCCCGACCGTCTGGTGGGCACCATTCCCCACTTCTATTACTACACCATCGGCAACGTCGGCGAGAGCATGATGGCCAAACGCCGCTCGTACGCCACGACGATCTCCTACCTGACCCCGCCGTTCACGGAGAGCAAGACCCGGGGACAGTACAAGGAGCTGATGAACAAAATCGAAGCGTACTACAAGACCGACGAGGCCCGCCAGCCGGAGGCATCGATCGCCGTGAAAAAGATCGCCGTGAAGATGGGCCTGCACCGCGACCTGCGGCTGGACAGCCTGCTCACGCAGCCCTACACTGCCGAGGAGATCGCCCGCATCGAAAACTTCGCCGAGGAGATCGCCAACGAAAAGATGACCGGGCAGCTCTATACGACCGGCGTTCCCTACTCGCCGGAGAAGATCCGTTCGTCGGTAA
>ERZ1504222.189-NODE-189-length-14619-cov-4.559736_pt1 | contig 14619 bp, 10 predicted proteins | sample MGYA00575512_ERZ1504222 | MGnify/ENA primary metagenome ERZ1504222 (study PRJEB39906, sample SAMEA3182094) | gut metagenome | biome: human; feature: gut; material: Stool; isolation source: human stools | place: Canada | collected 2012-02-21 ...
CTCGTGGGCTCGGAGATGTGTATAAGAGACAGGACCATGTGTTCTACCCCGCCGAGGCCTATACGGACGGCGACGAAGTGGTGGTCTACTCACACTATGTCAAAGTGCCGGTAGCCGTCCGTTACGGATGGGCCGACAATCCGGAGTGTACCCTGCGTACACCGACCAACCTTCCGGTAGCGCCTTTCCGTACCGACAACTGGTAAATCATCATTCAACAATAAACAAATCTTACAGCTTATGAGAATTAAAGCTATTTTATCTTTATGTCTGTTCACGCTGGCCACAGCAGTTTCAGCAGACGAGTTCATCAAAATCAACACGGACCAAGTCGGTTTGGTACTCCGCGCCGCAGACAACGGCAGGCTTTACCAATCCTATTTGGGCAAACGCCTGGCTAACGAAAGCGATTTGCAGCATTTGCCCAAAGGCAACGAGGCTTATCTGACCCACGGCATGGAGGACTATTTTGAACCGGCCATCGAAGTACACCACAATGATGCCAACCCGTCATTGCTGCTCAAATACGTGTCGCACACGTCCAAGAACGTACAGCCGGGAGTGGATGAAACGGTCATCACCTTGCAGGACGACAAATACCCCGTCACCGTGAAGTTGCATTATGTGGCCTATGCCAAAGAAAACATTATCAAAACCTTCACCGAAATCAGCCATCAGGAAAAGAAACCGCTGAAACTGGAACGCTATGCTTCTGCCATGCTGCACTTCAGCCGGCCGGCCTATTATCTGACGGAGTTTTCAGGAGACTGGATTTATGAGGCCACGATGAGCACCACTCCGCTGAACTTCGGCAAGAAAGTGCTCGACACGAAACTGGGTGCACGTGCCAACATGTTCACTCCTCCCATGTTCATATTATCTTTGGACAAAGAATCTTCGGAGAACGAAGGCGAAGTGATTTTAGGAACTTTGGGATGGACGGGCAACTTCCGTTTCACATTCGAAGTGGACAACAAGAAAGACCTTCGCGTCATTGCCGGCATCAACCCGTATTTCTCGGAATACTCGTTGCCCAAAGGTGAAACGTTCCGTACTCCGGACTTCTACTTCACTTACAGCGACTGCGGACGCGGACAGGCCAGCCGCAACTTCCACGACTGGGCACGCAAATACCAGCTCAAGGACGGCCAGGAAGACCGCATGACCCTGCTCAACAACTGGGAAGCCACCTACTTCGACTTCAACGAGGACAAGTTGGTAGAACTGATGGGCGATGCCGTAAAATTGGGCGTGGATATGTTCCTGCTCGACGACGGATGGTTCGGAAACAAATACGAACGCCACAGCGATACCCAAGGATTGGGAGACTGGGACGAGACACAGCACAAGCTGCCTCATGGCATCCAGAAACTGGTAGACGAAGCAGCCAAACGCAACATCAAGTTCGGTATTTGGATAGAGCCGGAAATGGTGAGCCCCAAAAGCGAACTTTACGAAAAGCATAAAGATTGGGTGATTCACCTGCCCAACCGCGATGAGTATTATTTCCGCAACCAGATGGTGCTCGACCTGAGCAACCCCGAAGTACAGGATTTCGTCTTCGGCGTAGTAGACGGGCTGATGACCAAATATCCGGGCATCGCTTATTTCAAGTGGGACTGCAACAGTCCGATTACCAATATCTACTCTCCGTATCTGAAAGACAAGCAGACTCATCTCTATGTGGACTATGTGCGTGGACTGTACAAGGTGCTCGACCGCATCAAGGCCAAATATCCCAAACTGCCGATGATGCTTTGCTCCGGCGGTAGCGGCCGTATCGACTACGAGGCATTGCAGTACTTCACAGAGTTCTGGGCCAGCGACAACACCGACCCCATACAACGCCTGTTCATCCAATACGGTTACTCGTTCTTCTATCCGGCCAAGTCCATGAGTGCCCACGTGACCACATGGAACAAAAACGCGAGCATCAAATTCCGCACGGACGTGGCCATGATGGGCAAGCTCGGTTTTGATATCAAGCTCAGCGACATGAGCGGCGACGACCTTACCTATTGCCAAGGTGCCGTGAAGAACTACAAACGCTTGCGTCCGGCCATCATGGAAGGCGACCTCTACCGTCTGGTGTCTCCGTACGACGGTACGCGTAGCCATGCGGCCAACCAGTTTGTCAGCAAAGACAAGAACAAAGCCGTAGTCTTCGCATTCGACGTATATCCCGGCTACGGCGAGAAGATTCTGCCCGTACGTCTGGAAGGATTAGATGCCGGCAAACAGTATCGCGTGAAAGAAATCAACCTGATGCCGAACCAAGGCTCATCGCTCGAAGGTAACGACCGTGTATTCTCCGGCGATTACCTGATGAAAGTCGGACTGAACCTCCTCACCGGCAACAAGCTTTACAGCCGCGTGGTGGAAATCACAGCCGAATAAATCTTGAGACAGAAAAATGGAAATCAGAAGTTATATCATAGGGGTAGCCGCTGCGACATGCAGCGCGCTACCTTTTGCGCATAGCCTGGCATGGGAAGGAAATGTGTTGGTCTCCACGCCGCACACGTCCCTGCTTCTGCATGCCGGTGAAGGGCAAGACCTGCGCTTCGCCTACTTCGGCGACCGCATCGAAGAGAGCCAGATACACCAGATTCACGATGCATGGAACGGGCTGAACCGCACGGCATACCCGACTTTCGGCCAGCCGCCCCACCAGATTTTTGCTTTGCAGGCCGTACATGCCGACGGGAACTGGACTACCGACCTGACTGTGGACAAGGTGGAAACCTCTACCCTCGACAACGCCAGACTCACGGCCATCACGCTGAAGGACAAGGTTTATCCTTTCCAAGTGAAACTCTACTACAAAGCTTACAACGACATCGACATGATTGAGACGTGGAGCGAGATTTCACACACGGAAAAGAAAACCGTGGTGCTGAAACGTTTCGACTCCGGACATTTTCTGATACGGCGCGGTGACGTATGGATTTCGCATCTCCATGGCTCATGGGCTTCCGAAACGCACGTGACCACCGAACCGCTCACACCGGGCATCAAAATGATAGAAAACGTAGACGGTGCCCGTAACGGCCATCTCGACCACCCCGAAGTCATGTTCTCGCTCGACGGAAAACCGCACGAGAACGAAGGGCGTGTCATCGGAGCAGCCCTCTGTTGGAGCGGAAACTACTCCATCCGCATGGTGACGGACAATAATTTCGTACACCGTGTCTTTGCCGGCATCGACAGCGAAAGCTCGGAATACAAACTGGCTCCGAAAGAGGTATTCACTACTCCGAAACTGGCTCTCACCTATTCCGGAGAGGGTCTGAGCGGTGCCAGCCGCAACTTCCATCGCTGGGCACGCCACGCCGGCATGCTGCACCATGGCGACCAGGTACGTCCCGTGTTGCTCAACAGTTGGGAAGGTGTGTACCTCGATGTCAACGAACCGGCCATGGCCGAGATGATGAAAGACATCGCCGCATTAGGCGGCGAACTGTTCGTCATGGACGACGGATGGTTCGGCGACAAATACCGCCGCGTACAAGACAATTCTTCCTTGGGAGACTGGGTAGTAGACCGGAAGAAACTGCCGAACGGACTTGAGAACCTCATCCAAACGGCTGATCGGAACGGCATCAAATTCGGCATCTGGATAGAGCCGGAAGCCGTAAACAGCAAGAGCGAACTCTTCGAAAAGCATCCCGACTGGGCTTTGCAAGTCAAAGGACGGCCCTTGCAATACGGACGGGGCGGCACACAAATGTTGCTCGACGTATGTAATCCCAAAGTCCAGGATTTCATGTTCGGCATCGTAGACAACTTGCTCGGCAAGCATCCGCAGATTGCCTATATCAAATGGGATGCCAATGTGGAGTTGAAAAACTATGGCTCGACCTATTTGCCCCAAGACAAACAGTCGCACATATACATTGAATACCATCGCGGCTTGAACAAAGTGCTCGAACGTATCCGCGCCAAGTATCCCGACGTACTGATTCAGGCCTGCGGCGGAGGAGGAGGACGTGCCAGTTACGGTGTCCTGCCCTACTTCGACGAGTTTTGGGTGAGCGACAACACGGATGCCCTCCAGCGTATCTACATGCAATGGGGTACCTCGTACTTCTATCCGTCCAACGCCATGGCACAGCATATCAGTGCCTCGCCCAACCACCAGACGGGACGTATCATCCCCATCAAGTTCCGTTGCGACGTGGCCATGAGCGGGCGGTTGGGTATGGAATTGCAACCCAGCAAGATGACGAAAGAAGAATACCAGCAAACGGCACAAGCCATCAAGGACTACAAGTCCGTACGTGACGTCATCCAGTTAGGCAATCTGTACCGTCTGGTATCCCCGTACGACGACAAAGGCATCGCTTCACTGATGTACACCGACGATACGGAGGACAAAGCCGTATTCTTCGCCTACAAGATGGAACATTTCAATAACCAGGTGATACCGCGCGTTTGCCTTCGGGGATTGGATCCGTCTAAAAACTACCGCGTACGCGAATTGAACGTCAAGACCGGCGGACAACCTTGTTTCCTGAACGGCAAAACGTTCTCCGGTGCCCTACTGATGAACACCGGTATCGAGATGCCGCTCGCCAGCGATTACGCCAGTTGCGTACTGGAACTCACTGCGGAGTAAACATTACATCCTTCCACACAGAAGGCTTTCTAAATCTGGAGTTTGTACTTTTCTCAGGGTACAAACTCCTTTTTCATGGCACAACAGGAAAGGAAGACGAAAAATAACGCTATATTTGCAAGTACATCAACATAAGGATGCCATGGACTACAAAGAACTAAGGAACCCAAGCCAACCGGCCGACACACCAGACGGATTTGTCAGCGAAATACGCTCCATCATCGACCAAGCCCGATCTAATGCCGTGCGCAGTGTGGACTTTTGCAGAGTCAGAATGTATTGGAACATCGGTAAACGTATCTTCGAAGAAGAACAGCACGGAAAAGAACGTGCCGATTATGGAACCTACCTCATCAGGAATCTGGCCAAACGCCTCGAACCGGAATATGGCAGCGGGTTTTCGGTGCGGCAACTGGAAATGTGCCGCCAGTTTACCGTACTTATCCAATTGCGAATACAGTGTGTGCGCAATTAAACTGGTCGCAGTATAAACTACTTATTACAATCCCTGACCCTGACAAAAGAGAATACTATCAATTAGAGACCGTTAACAATGCATGGACAAAACGCGAACTGGAACGCCAAATCAATTCCATGCTCTACGAACGCTTGCTATTGAGCAACGACAAGGAAGCCGTGTTGGCCGTAGCACGTAAGGAACGCATTCCGGAATCTCCCATGGAAATCATTAAAGACCCGATGGTCCTGGAGTTCCTCGGATTGGAACGCCAACCTGCATATTACGAAAAAGACCTTGAGAAAGCCATCATAACCCATATAGCAGACTTTCTGTTAGAATTGGGCAAGGGATTCTCTTTCGTAGCAAGACAGAAACGTATCTTAGTGGAAGATGACGAATATTTTGCAGACCTCATTTTCTATAACAGGTTATTACGCTGTTTCGTAATCGTCGAACTGAAAACCGGCAAGCTCACCCACCAAGACCTCGGGCAACTACAGATGTACGTCAACTACTACGACCGCTATGAAAAGACACCGGACGAGAATCCAACTATCGGCATATTGTTATGTACCAGCAAAAACGACACCGCTGTCCGGTTGGCCCTACCTGAAAACAACCAGACCATACTCGCCAGCCAATATCAGCTCTATTTACCCTCTCAGGAACAACTTATCCGTGAAGTGAACGAAGCCAAGCAACATGTATATTCGGCATCGCAAAGGAAATAAAGCATTAAATATTGTAACACTATCGTAACACGTATGACATCTTGAGTTCATATCGAATACCTACCTTTGTCGCCAAATCAGCACATCATGAAACAAATATCTATTTTAGCCTTGAGCATACTGCTTGCTCTTCCTGCCGCAGCCGACGAGGGGAAAGAAGGAAAACCCAAAACGGATTACCGACCGGTCGTCCACGGTACGCTACGTGGCAAATACGAGTACCAACCGGAAGAAAAGGCCGGACGCTTTCAAGTGCGCACCGCCCGGGTCAGCATCGAAGGAAAAGTCGCACCTGTGGTGGCCTATAAAGCCGAAATCGACTTGTCCGACGAAGGCAAAATCAAAATGCTGGATGCCTACACCCGGCTTAGCCCGCTGAAAGGCTTCGATTTCACCATCGGACAGATGCGCGTCCCGTTCACCATCGATGCCCACCGTTCACCCCACCAGCAATACTTTGCCAACCGTTCATTCATAGCCAAGCAAGTGGGCAACGTGCGCGATGTGGGAGCCACGCTGGGCTACAAGATAGGAGGTCCGCTGCCCCTCACCCTGCAAGCGGGAATGTTCAACGGTTCGGGCCTGACCGACCAGAAAGATTTCTGGACCAACAATATCAACTATTCCGCCAAGGCACAATGGCAACTGCCCAAAGGCTTTTCCGTCACGCTGAGCGCACAGAAAATCAGACCGGAACACATTTCGGTCAACATGTACGACGGCGGCATTACTTACCAGGCCGGAAGATGGATGATAGAAGCGGAATACTTGTATAAACACTACACCAAAGATGCCTTTCAGGACGTGAACGCCTTCGACGGATTCATATGCTATGACCTGCCACTGAAAAAAGTATTCAGCAAAATCTCATTCCTCGGACGCTTCGATTACATGGGCGACCATAGCGATGGTACGGCCAACGAGAACGGACACCTCACACTGACCGATGCCGAACGCAAACGTATCACTGGCGGCATCACCCTGAGCATCGCCAAACCGTTCATTTCGGACATCCGTATCAATTATGAGAAATATTTCTACAACGAGGGTGCCACCCCCAAGGTTTCCGAGCAGGACAAATTCGTCATCGAGTTCATGACTCGTTTTTAGCTGTTTATCAACATCTTATAAAGTATAAATCGTTTGGCGCAGAATGAAAAATCATTCTGCGCCAAACGATTTATCAATCTCAGGAGATTGATTTTCCGTTCTCAGCCAATCGTTTTTTCGAGTTCCTTACCTCTTGAAACGTACCTCATAAAGGTCACGCCGGCGGTCTTTCAAATTCCTTACACCACCGTAAGTATGCAGCTCGCTCAGAAGGTCCAAATCGACATCGGACACAAGAATCATTTCCGTGTTCGGCGTGGCCTCCGCCCGGCGTCCGTCGGTGGGGAAAGCAAAATCGCACGGAGTAAACACCCCAGATTGTGCATACTGTATATCCATGTTGTGCACGCGCGGCAGGTTGCCTACGCTACCGGCTATCACCACAAAGCACTCGTTCTCGATGGCACGGGCCTGGGCGCAAACCCGTACGCGCGAGTAAGCGTTCTGTGTATCCGTCAGATAAGGTACGAAGAGGATTTGCATCCCTTGGTCGGCCATAATGCGCGACAGTTCGGGGAACTCCACATCATAACAGATCAACACGCCGATTTTGGCACAATCCGTATCGAACGTCTTCAGCATACTGCCCCCAGACAGTCCCCAGCTCTTGGTCTCGTCGGGCGTGACATGTATCTTCTCATACATCTCATAACTGCCGTCGCGACGGCACAGGAAGCCTACGTTATAGAGGTTGCCGTCGCGCTGCAAAGGCATACTCCCGGTGATGATATTGATGTTGTAGCTGATGGCCAACTGTAAGAAACGGTCGCGTATCTCATCGGTGTAACCGGCCAGTCCGCGAATGGCCTGCGACTCGCTCAGGTTGTTGAACTCCGCCATCAACGGCGCATTGAAATATTCGGGGAAAAGGATGAAATCGCTTTTATAACCGGAAACAGCGTCTACGAAGAACTCTATCTGTTCGAACAAGTCGTCGATAGTGCGATAGCCACGCATCTGCCATTGCACCAGTCCGACCCTTACCGTGGTTTTGGCCGGAAGCGTCTCTGAGGTTTCGGGCTGATAATAGATATTGTCCCACTGGAGCAGGCAAGCGTAATGTTTGGACTCCTCGTCGTTGGGCAAGTAATTGGTCATGACCTTACGCACGTGGAAGTCGTTCGAAAGCTGGAAGGTCAGCACGGGGTCGTATATCTCACGTTTGCGCACCTGTTCGATATACTCCTTCGGCCTCATCTTGTCGGCGTATTTATGATAGTTCGGAATACGGCCGCCGAACATGATGGCCTTCAGGTTCAGCTTTTCGCACAGCTCCTTGCGATACTCATACATACGGCGTGCCAAGCGCAGGCCGCGGTAGTCGGGATGGATGAACACCTCGATGCCGTAGAGGATATTCCCCTTGGGATTATGCGTGCTGAACGTCTCATTTCCCGTAACCTTAGCGTATGTATGGTCTCCCTTCACCAAATCATAATCCACGATAATGGAAAGGGCACAACCGATAATCTTGTCATCGGCTACCGTCACCACCTGCCCTTCGGGGAAGATGCGTAACAACGTCTCTATCTGTTCATGGGTCCAAAACACATCGCTGCCGTCCGAATATACACGACGGAACGACTGGGCCAACTGTCCGTAGTCTTCTATCTGGAGCGGACGTACCTGAATTTTTGTGATACTTTGATTTTCCATTTGTTCGTCATATTTCACGCCCGCAAAGTTACAGCTTATTTCAAGGCCTTGTTCTCCATCCGACGGAAAAGTAAGCCGTTCCTTCATTTTTTATGCGTCCGAAAGCCTGTCACGGAAGAAAACAGCTCTCTTTTTCGGAAAAAATAGCGAACTTTGCAGTCTATGTTTACCGTCATATTCATTTTATGGGGCAGCGCTACGGTGGGATACCTCCTGCGCCGCCACCCGATACCCGGCCTCGAACGGCTGATGACCTATACCGTATGGGGATTGCTCTTCCTGATGGGCGTGGAAGTCGGAGGAAATCCGACACTGATGCAGGCCTTGGACCGCTTGGGATGGGAAGCCCTTATCCTCACGTTGTGCACAGCCTTAGGGTGTGCCTTGGCAGCGGCAGCATTATGGAGCGGAAGTAGGAGAACGATACCGGCCACCCAAACTCCTACAGGGGAAAAGGATGCCGAAAAAGGGGGGCTTTCGCACAAGCACCGTCTCGTGGCATTATGGCATCAACTGGCCGGAAGCTTCACCATCGTGGCGTTTTTCGCACTCGGATGTGCCTTAGGCGTTTCTCACTGGCTACCTCCCCTCCCCGCCGAAGCCGGATTCTACGCCTTGTGTCTCTTACTCATCTGCGTCGGGCTTACCGTCGGGCAAAGCAACGAGATACGCCAAAGCTTGCGCCGCATAGACAAACGTCTGATGTGGCTACCGGTTCTGACGATAGTCGGGACATGGGCCGGAGCCGTAGCGACAGCCTGCCTGCTGCAAGGGCGCAGCTTTACCGACTGGCTGGCCATCAGTTCCGGATTCGGTTACTATTCCTTGTCGAGTATCCTCATCACGGAGGCACGCAACGCGGAAATGGGTACCGTTGCCCTTATCTATAATATCCTGAGGGAACTCATGGCCTTGCTCTGTGCTCCGCTGTTCCGGCAGTTTTTCGGTCCGTTGGCTCCCATCAGCGTAGGAGGAGCCACAACGGGGGACACCACTCTTCCGATAATATCCCGCACGTGCGGACAGACCTTCATCCCCCTTTCCATTTATCATGGTCTGACGATCGACTTCACCGTTCCGTTCCTCGTCCCGTTCTTCTGTTCATTATAGTCCACAAAAAACCGGAGGCATATTTCCATTTGAGAAATATGCCTCCGGTTTTTATATGAAATCCGCCAAGCGGGTTATTTCATCACTTTCACGGTCTGGGTATCCTTACCGACAAACTGCAACAGATAAACTCCGTCTGTCAAAGCCGCTGCCGAAAGTTCTTCCTTACCGTTACCGGAAAGAACATGACTATCCACTTGCTGACCGGACAAGGTGTACACTTTCACTTGCACGTAGTCCGTAGGATAAGTTACCGTAAACTTACCGTTCGCATAAGAAGCACTGATTTTTCCGGCCGCATTAATCTCACTGATGCTCAAAGCGTCATCGGCTGCGTCACGGTCACCTTGGTAAACCACAATATCACGAGAGAAACCGCGGTCGTCCTTCAAGGTCAGAGTAGCTCTGCGCCCTTCGAGCAACCAGTCCTTGCTCGTGGCTTTCAGACTCATGCTGAAATAGTTCTTGCGGTTAGCATCCGTCCCGGCTTGCACCGGTTGGGTTACGGTAAGCCAGTCACCGTCTGTAGACTCGGAAATTGAAGCGGAAATGGTTGTTCCGGAAGAAGCCGTTCCAAACCAGTCCATCAACAAGTAATTATGGGTCTCACCGTCGATATTGAGTTCCAATTCATCTTGCTGAACGATTGTGGCAGTGGCATCATCTTCGCTCATAATAATATAAGGTGTGGCCACAAACATGTGAATGTCCAAGGACGTGTTGTAGGTAAACTCATATTCTTTTCCTTCGGTGTCCGTAGCGATAAAAACATACTGGCAGAGCTTTCCGGCAAATTCACCGGTAGTCGGTACGTAATAAGCAGTGTTTTTGTCGGGATTCGTGAGTTCCGCACGATTCAACTGATGCATCAAAGCCCACTTTGTCCCGTCTTGCGGACCGGTAATCATCACATAAAACTCATTCTTCACCAAAGTTGTCGGAGTCTCAGTATTGACATTGATATCCCACAGTCTTAACGAAGAAGTAGACTGATTCAACTCCGGCTTAGCCTGAAAGCTTCGAAGCTTTTTATCTTCTTCGCCCACAACTTCGACCCAGTCGATTTGGAATGTCTTATTCGACAAATCGACCGAAGCCGGTGTCATGACATAAAAGTGTGTACCCCACAACATGATTCCCCCCTCGGTCGGCGCGTCGAACCACTCGACATAGGAAGACTTATACATATTGTCCGCACCGAACAGTACGTTATTCCAAGGATCCGTAGAACTCATTGTCGTATAATAAGTATCCACAAACGGCGTGGCATCGGCATCTACATTGTAGACATAAGCCATCAGAGATGCAGCCACCATTCCGGGCACTTTTTTATGGGTCGTGGCGTCGATATGAGCTCCCAACTGATAGGTTGAATCCGCAGAACCAAGCGTGGCAGTCAACACCGGCGTATCGAAATAAAAACCGTTGTTCGGGAAGTAAGGACGCATGCTTAAAGAATCTTCCGTATAAGTAGAGCCTCCGAAAGCCCATGAGAATTCGTCGCACAAAGGCGTCGTATTGTGGAACGTCAGCGGACGGTCGATGTAAGCCAACACACCGCCTTCAGCATAGACAGCCTGTCCGTTGCCGTCTTGTCCTAAAGCGATACCGGATACCAAGTTATACACACCCTTATTTACGGCATAACTCGTGCCGGGTTTCTGATTGTTCGTACCGGAAATACGGGCATTCTTCTGAAAGCGTTGCGAGGACGTAGCATTCATGTGGTTCACATTGACTACTTTTCCTGCCTGCGCTTTGAACGTAGGTAGATTACGGGATGCCACCTGAAGGGGTGAAATTTCTGATTCGGCCTGCATCCGAGTTGATAAAGGAGCTACTTGTTGCAATGACTGAGCCTGTACCGACAATGCTACACAAGCGCAAGCCACAGCCCAACTTCCTTTGAATACTTTATTCATATACATATTGATAATGATTTTTAGCATTTTACTTGATAATGAATTTGCCGTTCATCTTAGCCTTGCCCTCAACCTGATAAACATACAAACCGGCAGAAAGTTCGTCCAATGCCAAAGTTCCTTCCTGACCGGCCAAAGCAAAGCTCATTACCTTCGCACCGTTCGTTGTATAAACAGAAAGCGTATGGGCTGTATGGTCGACAAAAGCGTAACTCAAAACATTACCTTGTACAGAAATGCTTTCAGACTTGCCCATTGTCTGTTGAACAGACAATGCCGGATCGTTAGTCATGACCAAAGTGAAACTAACCTTATTGGCTTCCTGTCCTTCATACCATGCGGAAACCACAACGTGGGTGGTAGCAGTCTCATTAGTTTGTAACTTACCAGCATTCCAATGAATTTGCATATCTACCAACTCATTAATAGCCCATTCCCCCTCCTTTTTAGCAACAAACTCATTGTCAACCTTTGTCGTAACACAAGTGTTATCAATAGCACAAAATTCAACAGAAACTTTATCCAAAGACTGCACACTCATATAAACTTTAGCTGCGACATCACTTGACAAATCAATATCTGGAACAAAACGAGTTTGTCCCAAAAGATTAATATACTGTTCATCAATATCCCGTGAATAGAATGTCGAACCGTTTTCGATGGCAACCCCATCATGTGAAAAAGTCAACGTTTGAGCCATTCCTGCCATTGCGCAGAAAACAGCCACCAAAGAAGTAAAGAGTTTTTTCATACTTTTATTCCTAATTAAATTAATATTATTTCTTATTTTACTTCACATTCAGCCGCTTGCATTACACCTTCGGCATCATTATAAACAAAAGCCACCACGGAAAGATTCTCTTTCACCCAATTGGACTTCACCTTTATACCTCGTTCCAGCGTCTGATGAACATTCTCTTGCAAGGCGACATCTTCACCCCACGTCCCGTTTACACAAGCGCGGAACACATGATTATGCACATAATTCACATCCAGGTTCGGCCCGTTTTGCTGCAAAGCCGTAATGTTACTTTCCGTAATCCAAAGCTGCAACTTACCGTACACCACGGCAGAAGGATTCAACTCTACGGCAATGGCAATACTGTCTTTACCGGGAACCGTATCAGCCGAAAGCTCAATGGCCACCTTCGTATCTTTAGCCAAAGCCTCGCGCACTGCCGTTCCCCATTTATCATAATTGCAAAGCCCTCCGCTACGATTGATAATCCCGGTTGGCAAATCGGAAGCTCCCCATTTAGCTGCATAGATGTTTCCTTCCGGTTGCATCAAACCTACGATAGTGGGATACTGCCCCTCCATAATACCGAACACGTCCGTAGCGTGCACGCTTACAGCAATCAAAGAGCTGCCGTATTGCGCCTTCAGGCTGTTGATCGTGGCATGTGCTGTGGGACAATTTGAACAAAATTGCCCCGTAAAATCTTCCAAAAGGACATTTCGCTTGGTTTCTACCTGAGGCAAAGAAATATAACGCTCTCCTTCGGACACCTCATCGCAGGCTGTAAACAAGGCGGCAAAGCCTAAAAAGGCTGTATACAATATACTTTTCTTCATGTCTCTTGCTTAAAAATTATAATTGTAAGATACCTGGAAACCACGACTTGCCGGCACATAACGGCAAACCCCTCCCGAACAGTTGTAGCCCGCCCGCGTACGCCCGTAACCGGCCATCAAACGGTGTGCTTTGTAATTGAATGTCACAGAACCCATATAATAATGAAGGTTCGTTGCTCCATTGTTCCACATGTCGCTCACCGTAAACATGAAGTAAGGCAGAACAGAAAGTTCCAGCAGTCCGTAGGTCCAGTCGCCTTCATCTTGCTTGGTAGCCAGATACTGAGCCTCGGCACGCAAAGTCAGCTTTTTGTTAAACTGGTATTTACCTTCGGCCACAGCAATATTAGACTTAATCGTACCGCCATGTCCTTCTACCACATCTTTATTGTAACGCTGGTTCATGTACATCAAGTTCAATTTAAAAGCTTTGGTCAGTTTCTTTTCCATCTGCAAATTGATGTCTTGATAGTAAGTTTCTCCACCCACTTTGAAGAATTTGGATTTATAACCGTCCGTTCCGTAAGTGGAGCCATTGAATTCCTCAACCGGGTCTTTGTCCAACGAACGAATATGACTGACATTCAATTTCAATTTAGTTCCATACTTACCGCCTAACGCCGTATTACGCTTGAAACTGTAACCGAATTCACCCTGAAAAGCCCATTCCCCTTTCGCCGCTTGCGTAGCGTAGGGATAAAGAGCAGCCAAAGCATAGGTGTGTTGATAGGCAAAGGCCGGCATATTGTTGATAAACACCGAAGTTCCGACCATGGAACGCTGACTGCGGTAAGACATATCCTCGCTGCGCTTCACTTGCACCAAGGCACTGGCTCCTCGTTTGGAATAAGAAGCCGAAAGCATCAGGGCATTACCACGGTGGTAAATATATCCGTTATCGAAAGAAGGATCCTGGCTTTTCCAGGCATACTCGGCCAACACACTATAGTTTCCTTTTTGGAAGCGCGAACGTACATCGAAAGCACTGACGGTCGTAGGCAAATCCAAGCGATAATTGGTACCGGACACAATGATATCCTCATCTCCTTCCTGTTTGAGGACTCCAGACGCCCCTACCATCCACGTAATACCTTTATCACGCATCTTGCTACTGTATTGCTCCAGATTCATTTCCAAATCGGCACCGCCGACCCAAGCGCCATGTTTCCAATCCCAATACCGACGCTGCAAACCACCGAGAACCTTAAACTGTACTCCCTTCCACGCCGTCACGTTCAACCTCGCTCCACGAAGGGAATTGTCGATACCCAAACTGCGTTCCTCGTAAGTACGGAATATGAAACCGCTTCCGAACTGGTCGTAAAAATCACCGACGGTCACATCAAAACCGAAATCACTTATTCCCTTTAAATAAAGATGAGGTACTCCCCAACCTTTGAAGTCCTGTCTCTTATACACATCTGACGCTGCCGACGA
>ERZ1504222.205-NODE-205-length-14069-cov-4.299914_pt1 | contig 14069 bp, 9 predicted proteins | sample MGYA00575512_ERZ1504222 | MGnify/ENA primary metagenome ERZ1504222 (study PRJEB39906, sample SAMEA3182094) | gut metagenome | biome: human; feature: gut; material: Stool; isolation source: human stools | place: Canada | collected 2012-02-21 ...
GTCTCGTGGGCTCGGAGATGTGTATAAGAGACAGGCCGTCTGCCTGCAGTTTGTCATATACATAATGTATGGAAGAGTAGAATCCGGCATCTCCTTCGGCAACGATACAGACCTTCTTTCCTTGTTGCCGGAGGGTGGAGCTCTCCATATAGACCTCGTCGTAGGCGCTCAGGGCTTTTTCGCGCTGTTTGCTCATGGGGAGTGGAAAGCGGTGCACCGTGTTTTCCGGAATGTCGAGTTGCAATAGGATGTCGGCTGCGCGTGAAACTCTGTTTCCATCTTTGGCCAGTGTCTCGGGACAGAATATACAGTCGGCTGTCTGCAGGGCTTTCAAGCCTTTTACGGTAATCAGTTCCGGTTCGCCGGGACCGAGAGATACAAATATGACGGGGAACATTTGCATGAAGACATTAAAGGTTAAAAATTAAAGAACAGCAAAACGGCTACAAAAGTGGGGAAATAATCTGTAGCAAACAAGATATTCGCTATCTTTGTTATTTACTAAAACAATCTGTTTTTTATGGATTATCAACTGAACACCCGTTTGAATGGCAACATAGCCATGACTTCCAGCTACCATGAGCGTGCGTCGCTGCAACGTGACAAGACTCTGTACAAATTCATTTGGGTACAGAGCGGTACGCTGACTCTGGAAATAGACCATATCCCCATGCGCCTGGAAAAGGATGAAATCGTGACCTTGACCCCGTTGCATCACCTGGAGGTAAAAGAGGTGGACGGTGAATACCTGACGTTTGTATTCAACAGCAATTTTTATTGCATCTATGGACATGACAACGAGGTCTCTTGCAATGGATTCCTTTTTTATGGCTCTTCCAAGGTGATGAAACTGGCACTTTCTGCCGGGCAGTCTTCCAACTTGCATGACATAGTCCGCATTTTCCGGCAGGAATCGGTCATCCATGACAACCTGCAGGAGGAGATGCTGCGGATTGTCTTGAAACGTTTCATCATTACCTGCACACGCATTGCGCGCCAGCGTTTTGGGGTGGGGCAGGAGAAGGAAAAGACGTTTGACATCATCCGGCAGTATTACGTATTAGTGGACCGGCATTTCAAGGAGAAGAAGCAAGTGCAGGATTATGCCGATATTCTTTGCCGTTCTCCCAAGACACTTTCCAATCTGTTCTCGACCTGCGGGTTGCCTTCCCCTTTACGGGTGATTCATGACCGCATTGAGGCAGAAGCCATGAGATTGCTGCTGTATACCCACAAAAGCGCTAAGGAAATCAGCTCCATTCTGGGCTTCGAAGACTTGTCCGCGTTCAGCCGTTTTTTCAAGAAAATGACCGGCGAGAGTGTCTCGGACTACCGGAAAAGAGTGAAACGGGAAGAATTGCCAACTGTTGCGGAATAATTGCCATTTCGTACGTGGTGGAAAACACGGAACTTTGCAAAAACAAAAATCAAGTCATATTACTGAAACCATTTAAAAAGTAGAACAAAGATGAAAACGAAATTGCAAAACTTGTTTATGGCTGCGTTGACGCTGGCCGCTTCCACTCAAAAGTTGGGTGTTAATTTGATTCGTGTAGCCATCCTGGTTATTTTCGTATGGATTGGTGGGTTGAAATTCTGGAATTATGAGGCTGAAGGGATTGTCCCTTTTGTGGCGAACAGCCCGTTCATGAGCTTCTTTTATACAAAGAGTGCCCCGGAGTACAAGGAGTATAAGCTGAAAGAGGGCGAGTTCAATGAGGCGAAACATCAGTGGCACGTGGAGAACAATACGTATGGTTTCTCTCACGGTCTGGGCATTCTGATTATGACCATCGGCATTCTGACATTTCTGGGGATATTCTCTCCGAAAATCGGACTGGCGGGAGCTGCACTGGCCATTGTCATGACAATAGGTACCCTCTCTTTCCTGGTGACAACCCCTGAGGTGTGGGTGCCCGACTTGGGAAGCGGGGAGCACGGCTTTCCGTTGCTGACGGGGGCAGGGCGCTTGGTCATCAAGGATACGGCCATTCTTGCCGGTGCCATTGTCGTACTGTCTGACAGTGCAAAAAGAGTATTGAACCAATTAAGGAAATAGACGTATGAAACAGTATGATGTCATTATCATCGGATTCGGCAAAGGCGGAAAGACATTGGCTGCCGAGTTGGCAAAACGGAAGCTGGACGTTGCCGTAGTGGAGCGTTCGGAAAAGATGTACGGAGGGACATGTATCAATATCGGTTGCATTCCCACAAAAACATTGGTGCATGCGGCAAAGCATGCGGACAAAGACGCTTCTTGGGAGGTCAAGAAGGCATACTATCGTCAGTCCATTGCAAGGAAGGAAGAGGTCGTCTCTTTCCTACGTCAGAAGAACTATCACAATCTGGCCGACAATCCTCATATAACGGTCTATACGGGTATCGGCTCCTTTGCAGGTCCGGATGTGGTGGAAGTTGGGATGGTGGAAGGGACATTACAATTGCAAGCTCCCCGGATATTCATCAATACGGGTGCCGAAACCGTCATTCCACCGATAGAGGGGATACAAGGTAACCCACGGGTATATACCAGCACCTCCATTATGGAACTGACTGAGCTGCCGGCACAGCTCGTCATTGTAGGTGGGGGATACATCGGACTAGAATTTGCTTCCATGTATGCTTCATTCGGTTCGCAAGTCACGGTGCTCGAGGGCTCTTCCGAACTGATATCCCGGGAGGACCGGGACATTGCGGACAGTGTCCGGGAGGTATTGGAACAGAAAGGAATCGTTTTCAGGCTGAATGCACGCGTGCAGTCCGTGAAAGACTCTGACGTCATTTACCGGGATGCGGTCACGGGAGAGGAACATCAGTTACACGCAGATGCCATCCTGCTGGCTACCGGCCGGCGTCCGAATACGGCTGGCTTGAATCTGGCGGCGGCAGGTGTAGAGGTGAATGAGCGCGGTGCTATTGTGGTGGACGACTATTTGCAGACTACCAACCCCAAGATACATGCTATCGGTGATGTAAAGGGCGGTTTGCAGTTTACCTACATTTCTTTGGATGATTACCGCATTCTGCGCGAAGACCTTTTCGGGGCAGGAGAACGCAAGGTGTCCGACCGTGACCCGGTGAGCTATTCGGTATTCATCGACCCGCCGCTTTCACGCATCGGGCTGAGCGAAGCGGAAGCACGCAAGAAAGGATTGAATATAAAGGTCAACAAACTGCCGGTAGCCGCTGTTCCGCGTGCCAGGACTTTGGGCGATACGAACGGATTGTTCAAGGTGGTGGTGGACGCCGATACGGACAAGATAGTGGGATGTACGCTGTTTGGTCCGGAATCGAGCGAGGTCATCAACCTGGTGGCAATGGCCATGAAGACCGGGCAGGAATATACCTTCCTCCGTGATTTTGTCTTTACACATCCCAGCATGAGCGAAGCGCTGAATGACTTGATGGGCTTTTAAAGATTATTTAGGCACAATATCCACCAATTTGCGGGAAGAGCATTTGCGTATTTCCCCAAAAATGACGAATATTGTGCCCGAATTCTATAAACCCCAATAGTCATGACCCGGATATCTGCCATAGGCATTGCACTGCTGTGCATTTTATGCGTAACCTCTTGCGGCTTAAAATCAAGACAGACTACTACCGAATCTTCTTCCGAAACGGGCTATTCTCCGGTTACGACAGACACGGCAGCTACCATTGTACCGTGCTATGCCAAAGGCTATACGGTGAAATATCTTCCGCACCATGTCCGTCTGGTGGATATACACGACCCTCAAAAAGAAAGCAGCAGCACTTTCCACTATGCGCTGGTACCGAAAGGCATAAAGCCTGTCGGTATACCGAGCGACTATACGGTGATTGAAACGCCGGTAGAGCACGTTATGTGTATGACATCCCTGCAACTTTCCAACTTCATCCGTCTGGATGCCTGCGATTATGTGGTGGGCATCACCAGTACGCGCCATCTCTTCAACAAGGAGATGAACGAACGTTTGAAGTCCGGCGAGACCGTGAAGATTGGTATCGAAGGGAACTTTGATAATGAAGTGATAATGAGCATGAATCCGGATGTTATCTTTATCTCTCCTTTCAAGCGGGGCGGATATGATGCCATGCGGGAAATCGGTATTCCACTGGTTCCCCATTTGGGATATAAGGAGATGACCCCGTTGGGGCAGGCTGAATGGATAAAATTCATCGGCATGTTTATAGGCCAGGAAGTGGAGGCGAATGAAAAGTTTGCTGCGATAGAGAAGCGCTATAACGAATTGAAGGAGCTGGCTGCCAACGTGAAGAAGCGTCCGATGGTATTCAGCGGCGAGATACGGGGTGGCAACTGGTATGCAGTGGGAGGAAAGAGCTTTCTTGCCGAACTGTTCCGTGATGCCGGTGCGGATTATTTCTTGAAAGACGATCCCCGTTCGGGAGGTGTCACGCTGGATTTTGAAACCGTATATAGCCAGGCGGAGAGTGCCGACTATTGGCGCATTGTCAACAGCTATGACGGGACATTCACGTATGATGCCTTGAAGTCCCTCGACCCGCGTTATGCCGACTTCCGTGCGTTTCGTGAGAAGGGAGTGGTATACTGCAACATGCGTGAGAAACCCTTCTACGAAAGTATGCCCATGCAGCCCGAAATTGTATTGGAAGACTTGATACATGCTTTCCATCCCGATTTGTTGCCTGACTATAAACCGACTTACTACGAACTGCTGAAATGATAAAAAGACCCGTACTTCCGTTGATGTTGCTGACACTGGCATCTATCTTTCTTTTTTTCCTGCTGAACCTGCTTTTGGGGTCGGTTCACATTCCTCTGCGCTCCGTGTGGAACATATTGTGGGGAAATACGGATGAATCCGTTATTTGGCAGAATATTATCTGGAAGTCCCGCGTGCCCCAAGCGTTGACGGCATTGGTGGCGGGAGCAGGGCTGTCAGTCAGCGGTCTGCAGATGCAGACGGTGTTCCGCAATCCGCTGGCAGGGCCTTCGGTATTGGGCATCAGTTCAGGTGCCAGCCTGGGTGTGGCTTGTGTGGTATTACTGTCCGGGGCGATGGGCGGTGTGGCATTGAGCCGTTTGGGGTATATGGGCGAGGTTGCCTTGTCGGTTGCCGCCATTATCGGTGCGCTGGCTGTGATGGCGCTCATTGTCTATGTCTCCCAGAAGGTGAAGGGCAACGTGACGCTGCTGATAATCGGTGTGATGATAGGCTATGTGGCAAGTGCCGTCATCGGCGTATTGAAATATTTCAGTGTGGAGGAAGATATACGTGCATATGTCATTTGGGGATTGGGTAGCTTTGCCCGTGTTTCGGGCGACCAGATGGTGCTGTTTGTCTGCATCATGGCTGTGCTGCTTCCGTTGTCCTTCCTGCTGATAAAGACGATGAATCTGTTGCTGCTGGGCGATGGCTATGCACGCAATCTGGGACTGAACATCAAGCGGGCACGCCTGCTGGTTATCTCATGCTCCGGCGTGCTGGTGGCTATTGTAACGGCCTATTGCGGTCCGATTATGTTTATCGGATTGGCGGTTCCCCATCTGTGCCGTGCCATCTTCCACTCTTCGGACCATCGGGTACTGATGCCTGCCACATTGCTGGTAGGCGCTTCCCTGGCATTGGTCTGCAATCTGATAGCCCGTATGCCCGGCTTCGAGGGAGCTTTGCCGGTCAACTCGGTGACGGCACTGGTAGGTGCGCCGGTAGTGGCTTCTGTACTTTTTAGAAAACGGAAAGGAGAATTGAATGAATAAGGAAACCATACATATAGAGAATCTTTCCATCGGTTACCCCGGTAAGGGGGATGTGAAAGTGGTGGCAGACGGCATTTGCGCCGGAATTAACAGTGGTGAGCTGACTTGCCTGTTGGGAGCCAATGGAGTGGGGAAGTCCACGTTGCTCCGTACGCTGTCCGCCTTCCAGCCGAAACTTGGAGGAAACATATTTATTGAAGGAAAAGAGATAGGGGACTATACCGACAAGCAGCTTTCGCGCGTCATCAGCGTGGTGCTGACGGAGAAGTGCGATATACGCAATATGTCCGTCGTAGAACTGATAGGTCTGGGGCGTAGCCCCTACACCGGTTTCTGGGGAACCCTTTCGAAAGAGGACAAGATTGTGGTGGACAAATCCATCGCCCTGGTAGGCATTCCCCATCTGGCACACCGCATGGTGCATACGCTGAGTGACGGTGAACGGCAGAAGGTGATGATAGCCAAGGCGCTCGCCCAGGAAACTCCCGTCATCTATCTGGATGAACCGACAGCTTTCCTTGATTTTCCCAGTAAAGTAGAGATGATGCAACTGCTTCACCAGCTCAGCCGGCAAACGGACAAGACGATTTTCCTTTCTACTCACGACCTGGAACTGGCCCTGCAGATAGCGGACAAAATATGGCTGATGGACAAGGTGAACGGCGTAACTATCGGTACGCCCGAGGACCTTTCGTTGAACGGCAGCCTGAGCAACTTCTTTGCCCGTAAGGGTATTGCCTTTGATTTGGAAACGGGACTGTTCAGGGTAGCCAATGAATATACCTCCCAGATACGCTTGGCGGGCCACGGGCAGAAGTATGCCATGGTGCGCAAGGCACTCCAGAGAAACGGGATTCTGGCAAACCGGAATGTTGAATCGGAGATTTATATCGAAACCGGAGATTTGAAGGGAGACGGCAGCTTCGTATTCCATCGACCGGGCAAGGAGCCGGTAACAGTGTACTCCATTGAGAAATTGCTGCAAATAGTCTTGTCATTCCATTCCCTATGATGCACCATTCTGCAAAGGATAATTATGTCCACTTAACGACGACTCCGGTCCCCCGGCTGATTACGTCATTGGCTGTGCCGACCATCATCAGCATGCTGGTGACGTCCTTCTACAACATGGCAGATACCTATTTTGTGGGTAAAATAAATACCCAGTCTACGGCTGCCGTAGGTATCGTGTTTTCTGTGATGTCCATTATCCAGGCTGTGGGATTCTTCTTCGGTCATGGTTCGGGGAACTACATCTCCCGTAAGTTGGGGGCGCAGGAAACGGAGAGTGCCGAGAAGATGGCATCCACCGGCTTCTTTTTTGCCTTGTTTATCGGAGCGGCTCTGGCTGTGCTGGGATTGCTGTTCCTTACACCGCTTTCCCTTGCTTTGGGGTCGACGCCTACTATTCTTCCGTATACGGAGCGCTATTTGGGAATCATTCTGCTGGGTACTCCTTTTATGACCGCCTCATTGGTGCTGAATAACCAAATACGTTTTCAAGGTAATGCGGCGTATGCCATGGTGGGGATTGTGAGTGGGGCGGTCATCAACGTGGTGCTCGACCCTATCCTGATTTTTGTATGCGATATGGGCATATCCGGTGCCGCACTTGCCACAGTAGTCAGCCAGATATGTAGTTTCATCCTTTTGCTATATATGGGGCGCAGAGGAGGAAATATACGTATACGTTACAGAAACTTTACGCCTACACTGGCTTTCATCAAGGAAATTATTGGGGGTGGAACTCCGTCACTCACCCGGCAGGGACTGGCAAGCGTGGCAACCATTTTGCTGAACGTGGCGGCCGGTGCATATGGTGACGCAGCTATTGCAGGGATGTCCATTGTGACGCGTATCTCTATGTTTATCAATGCTTTCCTAATTGGTTTCGGGCAAGGCTTCCAACCGGTATGCGGATTCAATTATGGTGCCGGGCTGTATGCCAGAGTGCGCCAAGGATTCTGGTTCTGTGTGAAGGTAGGCTTTTTCTTTTTGCTGGTTTGTGCGGTGGCAGGTATGGGATATGCCGAGGAGATTGTCTCCATCTTCCGCAAGGGAGACCCTGCTGTTGTAGCTACCGGTGCGGCAGCATTGCGCTGGCAGTTCATCACCTATCCGTTGGGTGCATGGATTGTGGTCAGCAACATGATGCTGCAGACTATCCGCAAGCCCGTACGCGCTACGATACTTTCCTCTGCCCGTCAAGGGCTGTTCTTCATCCCCCTCATCTTCATTCTTCCTTATTTCTTAGGACTGAAAGGGGTGGAGATGTGCCAGGCGGCGTCGGACATGCTGACCTTCTTCCTCGCCATTCCATTGACCTGCGGGGTGCTGGCGGAGATGAAGAGGAAGGAGGCGGAACAACTGCAACAGCGGCAATCTTGAAGTTTCTGCGTCCCTATTCAATTTTCACGGGAGCTATCGGTTGCCGCTTCACTTTATCGAGGGGAGCTGCATGGTACTCGATGCGCCCGAAGTCTATCTGTCTCAAATCAATGCTTCTGATTGTACTGTTGTACATGGTGCGATAGTAGATGATACCGTTTGTCATATCTGTGGCCGATGTCCATTGGGTGGCACTTGGAATATTGGCAGGAACCTGGCCGAGGGGAAACTCGATGCCTACGGGTATATCAAAGTTATTCAGTATCTGAAAACATTGGAGAACGGTTTCCTGTGCGGTATTCTGTGGTGGTGTAGAAGTCTGGTAGAAAGCGGCACGGATAAAGCGGGAAGGGGGAGTCACATCTCCCGGAATTCCCAAAAAGCCGCTTCCCGAACCGAAAGGGGCTATAGTCACATTGCCCAGCGATTTGCTTTCGGCACTGCCCGGGTAGAGGTTCACATAATTGTTTAAGTTGGTCATCTGCCAGTCAAAGCCGGGGGAGTTTGTCAATACTCCCAGTTTGTTTTCATAGAAACGGGGCTGTCCGTCGATGAACTCCAATACCAGTTGGCGGCCGGTCTTGTCTGCAATCCGCCAATGTACGGTGGAGGCGCGTGGGTCAATGGCTATGACCGTTACATTTTCAATAGCCTCCTTTACCTCGTCCACAGTAGAAAAGCTTCCCAACAGCCATGATACCAATTGTAAATCGGCTATGCTCGACGCTTTTCGTGTGGGGTCGTACTCCTCATATTTGCCATATCCGGGAAAGTAGAACAGCCCGGCGGAGAGCCCGGCTTCATTCAGACCTTCGGCCACGAACTCCTTTTGCTCCACTGCCAGGCCTACGTAGCCATAGCGTGAGGTGAACTCCATGCCGGACAGACTGCCTCCGGGTGTCAGTGATTGTTGCGAATAACCGCGCGGTACGATGACGTACTGGCTGTTCAGCTCACTGCCTCCCCATTCGATGGTGCGAGCTACGACGTGCGCATTGTCTTTGGCCGTCAGGGTGATACCGGTACATGCCTCTGCTGTTTGAGGGGCGAAGGTGAGGGCTGTCATTGCTGCCAGCAGGATAGGAATTCTTTTTGCCATATTATTCAGTTTATATTGTTGAGTATCTGTTTGTATACTAAACAACTCTGTATGGCAAAATGTTCCCTTACCAGAACCGGTACCCCAGCGTGAAGAATGCGGCGAAGTTCTTGGGGAAATATCCTCTTTCTTCCGAATGACCTATCATCTGGTTTATCTGCTCATTGACTTTTACCAGTCCCACTTGTGTCTCTGCACCGATGATGAATCTTCTGTATTCAAAAGTAAGTCCCAGGGCAATACCTGCATCGAAACGGTTGTTACCCATTTTCCCGTCTACCATACTGCCGAAAGTGTCTATCTTGAACTGGTATCCTCCCTGCATACTACTGCTGCTATAATCGTAGGTCTCGCCGGAGGTCTTGCCTGCCACGCCTATGGCCGCATAAGGGCCGACGCTCAGCGAGGCATGATAATCCTTGCCCAGATGGAGGCGGGCCGCTATCATGAGGGGGATTTGCAGATACAGTTCATGCATTTTGGCCTTGCCGATGTGGCTTATCTCGTCTTTACCGCCGATGGACACGAATTCCAATGCGGATTGCAGCACCCAGGTCTTGTTGAGGACATATACTGTACCGACACCAGCTTTGTAAGCTATTTGGGTGTCACTGCTGGAGTGTTTTCCATGAAAATGGGAGGTACCGATTCCTGCTTTTGCATGAAAGGACAGCGGGCTTTGTGCCAAGCCGGTCAGTACGGTCATTGCCATACAGACGGTAATGATTATCTTCTTCTTCATGAGTAAATTTTTCCGTTTTCGGTTATGAGTAATACTGTTAATTCGCCGTTGGGCAGCAAGGGGTCACAGTGCCGGTGACAGAGCTCAATCAGTGCCTTGCCAAACTTTTCCAGCAGCTCTTCGGGAATGATGTCCCAGAGTTCGCGCGCCAGGTTCATCTGTCCGATGGCGGCAAGTGTTTCTTCGCTGCATCCCGTCTGGCATGCCAGGTCTTGGATGAATACCTTGTTCATGGTCACTTTCTTGCTGTGGGTATCCAGATTGCCTTCGGCCAGTTTCACGGCCTTTCCCATCATCACGCCGAGGGTGACGTGCGGTACTTGCTCTTCGGCTGCTATTTTCAAGGTTTCGCCGATAAAGTTGCCATAGTGCACGAAAGCCTGGGCGGGGAGGTCGGGATAATACGCCTTTATGAAACGTTCGCTCTTTGCACCGGAGCTGATGACGATACGAGGGCTCCGGGTTGCCTTTGCCCTGTCTCTTATACACATCTGACGCTGCCACTTCCATGGACTTCCGGATGGAATTGACGAAGGCTTCCGAGGAGAATGGCTTCACGATGCCGGAGGTCCCGATAATGGAAATGCCTCCTTCGATACCGAGGCGGGGATTGAAGGTGCGTTTGGCTATTTCTTCTCCACCGGGGATGGAGATGGTAATGAGAATAGGATTGGGCTGTTTGGCAATATGGAGGCGTTCAAGCCATAGCTTGACGTTCTTCTTTATCATTTCGCGTGGGGTGTCGTTGATGGCAGAGCTACCGAGCTCAAGTCCCAGACCGGGCATGGTGATGACACCTACGCCTTCGCCGCCGCAGACGATGATGTTGTAGTCGTCCTGGGGAGTGTCTTCCGGCAGCGGGTCGTCTATGCGGAAAGGTATGGCTATATTGGCCACAACTTTCATCCCGTTGGTGATGTCCGGGTCGTCGCCGGCATCCTTGATGACGGTAGCGCTTGTCTCGAACATGCCGTCACCGTTTTCCAGAAGGTCGGAGTGGGGAATATGGTGCTGAGGCTCTACGGGAACCTGGATGGTTTCTCCGTTGGGAAGAACTACCGGAAATTCCGTAGGACGCTTTTTGAAGTAGATATTGAATACATCCCAGGTGGCGGCTACGGCGGCAGCGGCGGCACATGTTCCGGTGGTCAGTCCGCTGCGCAGGGGGAAGAAGTCGGGTAAATGTTTCTCGACTATGCGGCGCAGACCGTGCTCACCGTTTACACAGATAAACTTGCCGGATGTCTTGGGGCGGCAGATGGCAAAGATGCGTATACCCAGTTGCTGGGCAGCTTCCACCTTCTCGCAGAATCCGCCGGATATCCCGCTTTCTTTGAGGAGGATGGCTTCGGGATGAAGCTGTTTCATCAGGACTTGCTCGTCTTCTCCGGGTGTGTAGTAGTAGAGGTTCTTCTCGGAGAAGCCCTGTTCCCGGGCGAGCTTGCGCGAGCTGTCGCGGTCGAGGATGCGGAAGTAACAGCAGGCGTTCTGCCACAAAGGCTTCAGCTTACCTATGGTCTGTACGCCGGTCAGTGCAAGTAAGATGAAAATCTTTTCTTTCTGTATCTTCTCGATGGCATCGTCATAATCCCTGCACCAGATGATGTGTTCCTCATCGCGTTCCGGGAAGATACGCTCGAAACGGAGGACGGGGATATTCGATTTCACGGAGACTTGTTCCAGAGTCTCATGCAGCTGTGTGGCAAAGGGGTGCGCGGCGTCTATCAGCAGCTTTATGTGATGCTGTGCACAGAATGTTTCTATTTCTATTGCATCCATCGCGCCTTGCAGGCGGATGCCATTATGCAGAAGCACGTCCTGCTCATCCCCTTTGGTAGAGTAGTAGAAAGTTTTTCCGGCTTCTTCAAGGGTTTGGATGGCTATGCGTCCTTCGGTGGTTCCGCCAAATATTAATATCATGTTTGAATGGTTATGGGTGATTAATCGTTGATTTATTTCCGGTACAGATGCTTGAACTCGTGTGCATAGAGCCGTGACAGACCTTCACGGTTGCCGATGGCTTCGCCTACGACAATCATGGTTGTCAAGGTGAGGTTATTTTCCTTCACTATTCTGGCAAGGTCTTTGAGTTCCCCCCTGAATATTTGTTCGTCTTTCCATGTCAAGTGGTAGCAGACAGCTACGGGGGTAGTTTCCGGATACTCCTGCAACAGTTCTTCCTGCACCTGCTCCGCAATGCTTGCACTAAGGAAGATGCACATGGTACTTTGTGAGCGTGCCATGAGATGTAGCTTTTCGCGTTCGGGCATGGGCGTGCGTCCTTCGCCGCGTGTTAGGATGATGCTTTGCACTTTTTCCGGAATGGTGAACTGCGACTTCAAGGCAGCTGCCGCCGCCTGGAAGGAGGATATGCCGGGGGTGATGTGGTAGCTCATACCGTGCTGGTCAAAGTAGTTCATCTGTTCCTGAATGGCACCATAGATACAAGGGTCACCCGTATGCAGGCGTACGATGAATTTTCCCTTGTCATAGAACTTCTTCATCACTTCAAATTGTTCCTCCAAATCCATGGAAGCGGAGCTGAGTACGGTAGCACCGGCCTTGGCACAGAGAGTCAGCTCCCTGGGAACGAGACTGCCGGCATACAGAATGAGGTCGGCGCGTTCCAGCATTTGGCGTCCGCGTACGGAAACCAGGTCCGGGTCGCCCGGGCCGGCACCCACTATTTCGATGTGGCCCTGGCGCACAGTTCTTATGTCGAGGGCGGCGGCCACGGTATAGTTCTCTCCTTTCTTCTTGGGCACCAGCAGCCGGGAGTTGTTTGCACTCAGCAAGGCGGCGGCTTCGCTGACGCTGGGGGTACCCATGTGCTTCATGACGGTTTTACTGGGATGGGGCACCTCTATCTCTGCCAGTTCCTCGGCTGTATAGAAGTAGACCGGGAACTTCTTTTGGAGCGCTTTCACTACCGGTTCGTCACTTTTGGCTTTAATCGTGGAGATGGAGGCGATGCTTTGGGGCATGATACCGTATTCCTTCAGCGTGTTCATAATCTCTTTCTCCACTTTCCGTACGGGACCTGCCAGCCGGGCAAGGCCGATGCCGAGGTGTACGACACAGGGCACGTAGCATATCATAGGCATTTCCGGGAAGTTGGGGACTTGGGGAGATACGCACAGAATCAGTTTGAAGCGTGAAGGTCTAATGTCCTGCACCCGGTAGAATACTTCTACATGAGGCGGCAGGTGCGCCTCCATCCAGTCCGTACCTTCATTGCGCACCGTGAGCAGCAGGGCGGTGGGCTTGCCGGAAACGAAGAGGCTGATATGCTCGTTCATGCATACTCTTTTTTTCTCTTCGGGCGTCTTGGCAAGTTCTGCCAACAGGAGGGTGGAGGGCTCGGCGTTGATGACCGGAAACCACCCGAAACGTTGGGGCAGGGTATCGAGTCCCCATAGGCCGGTGCAGTCGCTTTGCGTGGTGACTACCGGTTCGGCCCCGAGGATATTCGCTACCTGGTGGGTCAGTTCGTTGGCTCCTCCGATGTGTCCGGAAAGTACGGAGATGGCAAATTTACCGGTACTGTCCACGCAAACCACGGCAGGGTCGGTATATTTGTTCTTCACGCAAGGAGCGATGGTGCGGACACAGATTCCCATGGCGCCAATGAAGACAAAGGCATCATAGCGGTTGAAGTTTTCCGCTGTGAATTTGCCGGCGGATTCTATATGTGTGCATCCCTCTTCGTGCCTGAGGGTGAAGATTTCGGAGTCGGGAACTTCGTTGAGCAGTGATTGGGCTATGCTCAAACCGGCTTCGGAGATTAGAATAATAGCTGTTTTCATAATGGGTATGTTTAAGAAAGCGTGGCTTTCATAATTTCAATGGGGTTATATTCGTTCAAGGCGATATGGGTGGAAGGGTGGAGCACCATTCCGTTCCGCTCGATTCCTCGGCAGAACGCCTCCTTGCTTTCTGCCGATACGGAGTTGAAGACGATGCAGCCTTCGGGGTGCAGCACTTGTTTCACTTTCTCTATCATTTCCTCCAGATGTCCGCCGTGTCCACCGATGAAGACGGCATCGGGGCGGGCAAAGGGAGTGAGATCGGTGCTGTCTCTTATACACATCTCCGAGCCCACGAGACCGTAC
>ERZ1504222.208-NODE-208-length-14032-cov-4.933963_pt1 | contig 14032 bp, 7 predicted proteins | sample MGYA00575512_ERZ1504222 | MGnify/ENA primary metagenome ERZ1504222 (study PRJEB39906, sample SAMEA3182094) | gut metagenome | biome: human; feature: gut; material: Stool; isolation source: human stools | place: Canada | collected 2012-02-21 ...
ACCTTCATCATCTCGGCCATTTTTACCGCTTTTTCCACGATCATGCCGACGAGCTGCTGCGGCGTGGTGACCACGATGATGCCATCCACGGGGAGGGACTGGAATACGGTGAGAGGGACATCGCCGGTGCCGGGGGGCATATCGACAAACATAAAATCGACATCCTTCCAGTACACATCGGTCCAGAACTGGCCCACCGCCCCGGCAATGACCGGGCCGCGCCAGACGACGGGATCGCTTTCCCGTTCGAGCAGCAGATTGATGGACATGACCTGGGTGCCGAAGCGGGAAACAGCAGGCAGCATAACATCGCCGAGGGTTTCGATCTTTTCCCGAAGGCCGAATGCCTGCGGGATGCTGGGGCCGGTGATATCGGCATCCAGGATGGCGGTGCGGTAGCCCAGCCGCTGCATACTGACGGCCAGCAGGCTGGTGACGAGGGATTTGCCGACGCCACCCTTGCCGCTGACGACGCCGATGACCTTTTTGACGCTGCTCATTTCATTGAGTTTTTTGGAAAAATCCTGCTCGCTGCCGCAATCGTGGCCGCAGGTACTGCAATCGTGAGTACAGCCCATGGGGATGACCTCCTTTTGATTTTGGACAAAAAAATTTTGCCGGCAAAGCCGAAACCGGCTATGGAAAGCGGGCGGGCCCGCGGGGCTGGGGCTTTGCTGCCGGGGAGAGTGGGTGCAGAAAGTGGGGCGCCCCGCAGGGGCGGCGGTGAAACCGCCGGGACGGGCGAAGCCCGTCAGGCCCGTTCCCGAAGGGAACGGGTCCCCTGCGGGGCGCCCTTCCGGCGGCTGTCACAGATTCTGTTCAGATATTAGTAAGCCTTACCCCAAATGATCATGTGCTTGGCGGGCTTGCCGCAGCAGACGCAGGTGGCACCGAGGTCTTCCTGCTCCAGCGGCATGCAGCGGCTGGTAACGCCGATCTCATCCTTCATCTTGAGCTCGCAAGCCAGCTCGCCGCACCACATGGTCTTATAAAAGCCGTTGGTGCCATCAGCGACCTTGTGCATCTCGGCCATATCGTGGGCAACATAGGTATTGGCTTCGCGGTTGGCCAGGGCTTTGGTATAGAGGCTGTCGTGGATCTCGGCCAGCAGGCGGGTGATCTCGCTTTCGAGATTCTCCAGCTTGACAAAGGTCTTTTCGCGGTTATCGCGACGGACCAGCACGCACTGGCCGGCTTCGATATCCTTGGGGCCGATCTCCAGGCGAAGGGGTACGCCCTTCATCTCATACTGGGCGAACTTCCAGCCGGGGCTGTTCTCGGAAAGATCTATGTCTGCACGGAAGTTCTTTTTGAGGCGCTCACACAGGGCGGAAGCGGTCTCGGCAACGCCCTCCTTATGCTGGGCGATGGGGACGACCATGACCTGGATGGGAGCGACAGCGGGGGGCAGCACCAGGCCGTTATTATCACCGTGGGTCATAATAATGGCGCCGATGATGCGGGTAGACATACCCCAGCTGGTCTGGTGAGGATACTGCAGGGTATTGTTGCGGTCGGTGAACTGGATATCAAAGGCACGGGCAAAGCCGTCGCCGAAGTAGTGGGAGGTACCGCTTTGCAGGCTCTTACCGTCGTGCATCATGGCCTCGATGGTGTAGGTTTCTTCGGCGCCCGCAAATTTTTCCTTATCGGTCTTGACGCCCTTAACAACGGGGATGGCAAGATATTTCTCGCACATCTCTGCGTAGACATTCAGCATGCGCACGGTCTCAGCCTTGGCTTCCTCGGCGGTTTCGTGCATGGTGTGGCCCTCCTGCCACAGGAACTCGGCGCTGCGCAGGAAGGGGCGGGTGGTCTTTTCCCAGCGCATGACGCTGCACCACTGGTTATACAGCTTGGGCAGGTCGCGGTAGCTGTGGATAATGTGGGAATAGTGCTCGCAGAACAGCGTTTCGCTGGTGGGGCGCACGCACAGGCGCTCCTCCAGCTTTTCCTCGCCGCCCATGGTGACCCAGGCCACCTCCGGGGCGAAGCCTTCCACATGGTCCTTCTCTTTCTGCAGAAGGCTCTCCGGTATGAGCATAGGCATATAGACATTCTGGTGGCCGGTCGCCTTGAACATGCCGTCAAGAATATGCTGGATATTTTCCCAAATGGCATAGCCGTAGGGTCGAATGATCATGCAGCCGCGGACGCTGCCGTAATCGACCAGTTCGGCCTTTTTAACGACATCGGTATACCACTGCGCAAAATCGTCCTCCATCGAGGTGATCTCGGCTACCATTTTCTTTTGATCTGCCATAGTATTTCTTTCTCCCTTTCAGTAGGATATATACCTTTATATTATACGGGTTTTTGCGGCATTTGCAAGGGATTGCGGGGATTTTGTGGGGAATTGGGAGGCGGGAGGCCAAAAGAAACGGGCGGGGTGAGGTACGGCCCGGACACGGTAGAAGCTTGCGGAGGATGCCGGCAAAAAACCACCGTGAGCAGGGGCTTCAAAATTTATTTACAATATTTCACCTTTTCGTCACGGCATTTTTACCGACCTTAAAAAAACAGGTCAAGCATTGTTCACAATTTAACGGTATACTAGGAAGCAGTCAAGGGGCCAGGCACCCCACAGAAAGGCAGGTCAGTTCCATGACATATCCGAACGACAACTTTAATGACCGCAACTTTACCACCGGCAATACCGATCTTCCCACCGGGGAGTATCGCTATGATAAAGACAGCATCCACCAGGATGCCGCGTCCGGGCAGCCGCAGCAAACGGCTGCTTCGGGGTATCATCCCTCGGACGCAAACAAAAAATCCACAGGACGGGGCAAAAAGGGTACGGCGCTGCTGCTGGCAGGCTGCCTGGTGCTCTCGATGGTGGGCGGCGCAGGCGGCGCTGTGATCGCTGCCAAGAGCGGCCTGCTGGGCACCGGTTCCACCGTTCTGTATCAAGGGGTAGAGGTCCCTTCCACCAACGGTTCCACCATCGGCGTCAGTTATTCCGGTGTGGTGCAGCAGGTGGAGGACAGCGTAGTGGCCATCACCACCGAAAGTGTGGCGACCAACTACTTCTTCCGGCAGTATGTCACCCAGGGCGCAGGCTCCGGCGTGGTGCTGACGGCGGATGGCTACATTGTGACCAACTACCATGTGATAAAAGGCGCACAGCAGATCACCGTGACTGCCAATGACGGCAGCACCTATGCCGCCACCCTGGTGGGTACCGATGAGGATAACGACATCGCGGTGCTGAAGGTGGACGCCAAAGACCTGACCCCGGCTATTCTGGGCGACAGTGACACCCTGAAGGTGGGCGACGCCGTGCTGGCCATCGGCAACCCGCTGGGCACCCTTTCCGGCACCGTCACCGATGGTATCGTCAGCGCGCTGGAGCGCCAGGTAACGATAGACGGCAACAGCATGACCCTGCTGCAAACCAGCGCGGCGGTCAACCCCGGTAATTCCGGCGGCGGTCTCTTTAATGCCAGCGGAGAGTTGATCGGCATTGTCAATGCCAAATCCACCAGCGATTCCAGCGGCAATGCCGTGGATAACATCGGCTTTGCCATTCCTATCAACAGCGTCAAGGCCATCATCGAGGATCTCATCAGCCACGGCTATGTGACCGGTCAGATCGTGCTGGGTGTCAGCCTGGTGGATATCACCGATGAGCGCACCGCCCGCTATTACGGGCTGGACAGCACCGGCGTGTATATTCAAAGCGTGGAGTCCGGCTCCATAGCGGATAAGGGCGGCCTGCAGGCCGGCGACCGGCTGCTGAGCTTTGGCGGGGTGGAGGTTTCCACCGCGGATGAGCTGAAAGCGGCACTGGCCGCTCACAGCGTAGGCGACCGGGTGGAGATCAAGGTCTCCCGCAATGGCCGGGAATACACCCACAGTGTGGTACTGACCGAATATGTACCCAGCAGCGCCACCAATTAACTTGCCAACTTCTCCATACTCCTTTTCAATATCACAGCGAGGCCTCCCCCGTGAAAAATGGGGGAGGCTTCGCTGGATTTTGTACTTTTCCTCGGCAAAAAAATATGTTAGAATAGAACCAGAAGAAAGAGCTGCCGTGCGGCAGCGCAACGATAGGAGGAATCCCCCATGAGATTTTGCCCGAACTGCAACAGTGCCGTATATGATGACCGGGCGGAGCTTTGCCCAGAGTGCGGCAAGCCGATGAACCAAAATGTATGCCCCAGCTGCGGCCGGCGGCTACAGCCTGGCCAGAAATGTCCCCACTGCAGCGACTGCCGCGCCCACGGCGAACGCTATACCGTGCGAAACCAAAGTCCCGAACAGACTGTCAGCGGCGGACTGAGTATGTGGGCCTATATGGGGCTTATTCTGCTGGCGATGGTGCCGGTCATTGGGCTTATATTTATGATAGTGTGGGCGTGCGGCGTGAGCAGCAACCCCCAGCTGGCCCGCTTTGCCCGCGGCATGCTGCTGGCCAAGGCCGCGCTGTTCCTCATCGGGATCATCTTCTTTTCTGTGATGATAGCTGCCATGCAGCCGCTGCTGAATGAGCTGGAGGACTGGCTGAGCTACTACGGCGATGAATACGGCTACTATGATAACTTTGATGATTCCTACAATTACAATTTTGGCGATGACTATAATGCTGGTGATAACGGCGATCTCTTTGGCGATGACTGGCCCGATTTTTACGGGGAGGAGGCCCCGGCTGCCAATGCCGCGTAAATCATAAAGCAAAAGCCCCCTCCGGGTGTACCGGAGGGGGCTTTTTTATGTGGGATCACTTTTTGAGGGTCTCGCGGCTGCCCTTCCTGGCAGCGGCTGCTACCAGCCCGCCCAGTGCTACGATAGCCAGAAAGTTGGGAATAACCATCAGCTGGTTAAACATATCGGAAAGCTCCCAAGCTAGGTCATTGGATACGCAGGAGCCGAGGAAGATGAGCGCCACAGCGATGATGGAATAGACCGGGACGGCCTTTTTGCCAAAGAGGTATTCCACATTGATACGGCCGAAGAAGTTCCAGCCCAGGATGGTGGAGAAAGCGAAGAACATAAGGCAGATGGCCACGAACAGACTGCCGGCGGTATTACCCATGATGCTGGAGAACGCCAGCTGCGCCATATTGGTCTTGCTGACACCTTCGGCTGCGCCGGAGGCAAGGATCCCGTTGCCGGCATACAGGGTGGAGATCACGACCAGAGCGGTCATGGTGAGGACGACAAAGGTATCAATGAAAACGCCGATCATGGCCACAACGCCCTGCTCGTGCGGGCAGCTTACCTTAGCCATAGCGTGGGCGTGGGGAGTGGAGCCCATACCGGCCTCATTGCTGAACAGACCGCGCTTGACGCCCTGGCTGATGGCCTGCTTGAGCGCAAAGCCGAAGCTGCCGCCGATGATGGACTGCGGCTGGAACGCATAGCGGAAAATCATACCAAAGGTCTCCGGGATGAAACGAATGCGGGCCAGCAGCACCACCAGACCGCCAATGAGGTACAGACAGGCCATCACGGGGACGATCTTTTCCGCCCATGCGGCAACACGGTGGCTGCCGCCCAAAAATACATAGGCGGAAAGAGCAGCCACAACAATACCGATGACCCAGGTGGGAACGCCGGTGGCATTGGAGAGCGCCTCACCGATGGAATTGGACTGGACCATGCTGCCGATAAAGCCCAACGCAAGGATGATGGCTACGGCGAAGAAGCCGGCCAGGAACTTGCCGAAGCCACCCTTAAAGGCACGCTTGATGTAATAAACCGGGCCGCCGTGGACGCTGCCATCCGCATTGACCACACGGGTCTCCTGCGCCAGCACCGCTTCCGCATAGATGGTAGCCATGCCGAAGAAGGCGATGATCCACATCCAGAAGATGGCGCCGGGACCGCCGATGAGAATAGCGCCGCAGGCGCCTACGATATTACCGGTACCTACCTGCGCGGCAATGGCCGTGGCCAGTGCCTGGAAGGAGGAAAAGCCGCCCTGCTGCTTTCCGCCATGGAGATTGATGTTGCCGAATACCCGGCGCATACCCTCGCCAAAGCAGCGCACCTGCACAAAGCGGGTACGGATGGAGAAGTAAAGGCCGGCGCCGATGAGCAGGACGATGAGGATATAATCCGAGAGATAGCCGTTGATTTTTTGTACGATGCTGAGCAATGCTGCTTCCATTTGTTTCACTCCTGATTAAAATATTGCAGTGAAAAAAGGATAATAAAAAGGCTGCCCGTCTTTTTTAAGCGGCAGCCTCTGAAGAATAGCGAGCGATCAAACAAAAGATGCTTTGATGACCGCTCTGTCCTTTTGCCTGAGAGATTCGGCGGAAAAACCGCCTTGCACCTTCGGCACTCAACTCAATGAGATTCTCCAGAGCCCCCTCCATATTCAGTCTCTTACGATTCTGAATGTTTCTGCGGGGTCGCTATCGTTATTCACTTGATGTTATTCTACACCATTTTGCAGCTTTGTCAAGAGAAAAATGCAAAATGCGTTATTCTTCCGTGCGGATGCACCGCACCGTTACTCGGGCACGGCCATCGTAGGTGCAGGTAAACAGGGTAAGATCCCACTCCCCAGCCCGCATTTCCTCCACGGCGGTCTCCGGCAGGGTCTCCACCCGGTCCACCGTATAGCAGTAGGTCTGCCCGGCTGCATCGGTAAATAGGACGGCATCTCCGGGACGCAGGGTGTGCAGCGCGGCAAAGTGCCGCCGGTAATTGTGCGCCGCTATGATGATATCATCCCCGGCCAGGGTACCGGCATAGCGGCAGGGTGCCTGGCGCAGAAAATCCATCTCCCATTCGGCCCCCACCGGCAGCTCCAGCGCCAGGGTAGGTAGAGAAAGGATGCCCAGATACTCCTCCCCCTCCAAAGAGACCGTCAGCTCTCCGGCGGGCAGGGTAGGCATCGACGCTGGAGACTGTCCGATGCTATGTGCCACGGCAGGCAAAATCCTTTGGGTGGCCGCCGCGGCACGGCGTTCCTCCCGCAGATTAAACCCCAATAGGAATGCGGCGGCCAAAATGCACAGGCCGCCCAAAATGATGCAGAACCGGCCGATACGCTCTCGTGTCATGTCGGTTTCCTCCGGCGGCGCAGGCGGCAGCCCACCGCCACCAGCAGCACCCCTATGGCTGCCAGCAGCGTGATAGGCCATTGCAGCAGGCCGGTCTGCGGCAGCTTATCCCCCGGGGTGGGGGCCGGGTTATCCGGTATGATGATGACCGGCGGTTCGGGGGTACCGGAGCGCTCCAGCTTGGGCTCTACCGTTGCAGCGTACTGCCACCCGCCACCCGCCTGTTGGGCCGGCAGCTCCAGCAGCACCGGGGTGGTGGTATAGGTGCAGCCGCCCTTTTGGTAGGGAGCCGCGCACAGCAGATACAACCCGGTGGGCAGCCCCTCTAATGCAGCTTTGCCATCAGCCGCGGTGGTAAGCTGCTTTTCTGGGGAAATGCTTTGCTGCTCCACCCATTGGTCCAGCAGCCCGGCCGCCTGCCGCCAGTCGGCGGCATCCCGCAGGTTCCCCAGCACAATACCGCTATCCTCATAGGCCGGCAGCAGGGTGTGCTCTCCCTGCGGAGAAAGCGCCGCCACCCGGTACAGCGAAAAGCCCATGCCGCTTACTGGCTTATTCTCATAGTGACAGTCAATGGTCAACGCGCACAGCGCGTCAGGATCGGCTGTCTGTGCTATCGCGGGGAGACACAGCAGTATGATCAGGATCAGGGCCAGAACGGCTCTGAGACGCTTTTTCATCAGTTCTCCCCCTTTCTATCACATTGCCCTCTTCGGGCCCGGTTTTCTTTTTCTTGCGGCGCAGCAGCGCCAGGATGAGCAAAATAAGCAGGAACAGCAGCAGCGCGCCGATCAGCAGCTTGCCCTTCCAGCCCAAGCTGTGTACTACCTGCTGGGTCACGGTCACTTCCACCGTTTCCTCCACGGTCTCCAGCGGGATGCGGTGCCCGCGCACCAGCAACCGGTGGGTATTTACGCCGTAGGGCGTACATGTCACCAGGGTAACAAGGTCCTCCCCTTCCACCGGGTACAGGTCCTTTACCTCATCCGGCTCCACCACCAGGATCTGATCCACCTCATAGAGGAGCTGCTCCCCCAAAATGCGCAGGGAAAAATGGTCGCCCAGCTGCATTTGGTCCAGATCGGAGAAAAGCAGCGCCGAGGGCAGCCCCCGGTGGCCGGAAAACACCGCGTGGGTGCCCTCTCCGCCCACCGGCAGGGAGGTACCGCCTAGATGCCCGATGCCATGCTGGAGGACCTCCTCCGTGGTGCCGTGGTAGATGGGCAGCCGCACGCTGATGCGCGGGATCTCGATGTAGCCCATAATGCCGCTGCCATCGGGATCCAGCAGGCCCCAGTAGGGGTCCCCCGCGGGCAGCTGCCGCCCGGTAAAGGCATCCCGGAAGGTGGGACTGAGGTTTTTATTGTATTCCTGCGCCGCTTCCCACAGCGCGGAGTGATCCTCCGGGGCAAGGGTCGTGGTGCTTTGGGTGTAGTGGGAGATCAGCTGGTTCTGCCGGTGCTGGTTCCACAGGTCGCTGGCCACCGGGTAAAATAGAATCCCCAGCCCCAGCAGAAAAATGAGGATGGCCAGCACGGTGCCCAGCCGGTTTTGTCTTTTTTGTTTGGCTTGTTTTGTTGTCACGAATGGTACTCCTTTGGCAGTAATGCAGCAGGGAAAAAACCGCAAACCGTTGCAGCGGGCTTGCGGCCTTTTCTTTGCCGCCCATCCCGCCGGGGAGAGAAAGAGGAAAAACCCGGCGGGACGGCTAGAAAATGAGGAGGATGGCAAATTACAGGGTGGTCTTATTCTGCTCCTGCTCGTCCTCACGGCGACGGCGGGCAAACAGGAAGAACCACAGCGCCGCACCCATGCACAGCAGGCCGATCACCGTGAACATCACGGTGCCGACACCACCGGTGGTGGGCAGTACGGGGGTGGAGCTATTGAGAAGGTCGGCTTCAAAGCGATTCAGCGTCTGATTTACTTCGTCACGCTGAACAAGCGCACGGTCCGCATCTTTCAGAGCGCCGAACACGCCGCCTTTTGAAAGGGTCTTGACCAGACTCTCGCTGGCATCCCGCTCGGCGGTCAGCTCCAGCTTAAAGCCGCCCTTGGGGGCATAGTAGCCGGAAGGAGTCTTGGTTTCCTTCACATAGTAGGAACCGACATCCAGGCCGCGGATGGAAAGGGTATTATTATCATTGCCCATATTGGCATCCATCTGCGCCACGGCGCCTTCCTCGCCCGCCAGCGCGGGACGGTAATAGGCCCCGGCATCTCCATTGGCTTCCACCTTTACCATATTGATGGCTTTGGTCATCGCTTCATCGGCATACAGGATGAAGCCTGCACCGGCCAGAGGCCGGTGGCCGGAACCCGCATCATCGGGATTATTCAGCTCATTGGATTTCTTAAAGAGGGTAAAGTCATAATTATAAACCGCAGCGGTAGAGTCGGCGGTCGTTTTGGTATTGCCCGCCTCCATGGAAAATACATATTCCAGCTTGGCAGTTGCGGAAGCCTCAGATGCTGCAACTGCATCCGGGGCTACGGTGGCCTGGAAGTGGAGATAAATCAGCCCTCTGCCGGTGGCACTACGGATCTTGCTGTAATCCAGCTTAACGGTCAAATTACCATCAGTACCTGCGGTAGTCCCTATAATGGCACCCTCTACGGCGTCGCTATCCGCATTGGGCAGGGTGGTTGCTTTCATGCTGTCCGCTACATAGTTCAGTCCGGCCAGCTGACACTTCGCGGTCAGCGAACTAATGGCCACATGCTCGCTCTCGTAGGCCGGGATAGATACTTCCATATAGAAATCCATCGTTTCACCCACCCGGCCACCGGCAGTTTCTTTCCATTGGGTAGTAGCTCTGCTGTCATCGCTTACCCGTACATTGATAGCTGGACCTTCCTCGTGCTTAAATACAGCGGTCAGGCCATCGGTGATCTCACTGCCGGCGGCATACACCTTTACATTCCCGTTCTTCACCTGCACAAACACGGTAACAGGCATATAGGTCCGGTTGTTCTGTTCGGTGGTAGAAACCAGCAGCAGATAATAGCCGGGCTCCAGAGTCATCTTAACCTCATTATTTGCATCGGCAGTCGCTTCCACCGGGCTTTCGGGGAAGGAAACCCCACCATGAGCAGAATCGGTCATGATTGCATAATTGATCATCAGTGCGGTCAAATGCTCTTTCGTACTTTCGGCAAGGTGCTCCTCCAGCGATTGTGTTTTAGAATCATAGTAATTGGCTGCAAAGGTCTCAAATTCCCTGTAAAATATGTACTCGTTGTAGTTCGCATCGTACTTCATCAACTGGTACGCCTTCACGGTATCGCCCTTGGCCACCCCGGTAAAGGTGATCTCACGGGAATAGTTCTCCTCCGCCACGGCGGGCACCGCCATGGCCAGCAGCATGGCCAGCGCCAGCAGCAGCGTCAGGCACTTTTTCATTGTCTTTTTCATGTTACTTTCACTCCTTTGGTATCATTGTTATCCACAGCGGCTTCCCCTTGGCAGAGGGCGCTTATTTCACTTTCTTTCGGCCTGGCAGCAGTACCGCTACGGCCATCAGGGCCGCGCCCGCCAGTGTAAAGGGCACCGTTCCGGTGCCGCCGGTGCTGGGCAGGATATGCAGCTCCTTCAGCTCCAGGGTCAGCAGATAGGTGTATTCCTCCCCCTCGCGCTGTTCCAGCTGCCATGCGGTATTCGCTGTATCCAAACAGGTCAGCGTGCCGTATTCGGCCTTTAGGTTGGGGGCGCTGTCCTCCGGCACATAGCCCGTGGGGGTGCCCGCCAGCTGGATGATATAATCCCCGGCAGGCATCTGCTCCAGCAGGGCCGCGCCGGCTTCATTGGTTTTATACAGCATCGGGCTGCCATTATCCCGCGTCACCCGCAGCACCGCCCCGGGGAGTTCCTCTCCCAGTGGGCCCAGCACTTTCAGCTTCAGCCGCAGCCGGGAGGTATTCTTCACCTCGGTAACGGTGGTGCCGCCCGGTGTAGAAATGGTCGCCTTCCCCGCCGCGATCTTCACCGTCCAGGTGAGCTCCGCCGCAGTGTAGCCCACAGGGGCGGTGGTCTCCCGCAGGTAATAGGTGCCGGCCGGCCACTTATCCTCAAACTGCACATCGCCGTTTTCATCGGAGGTGGCTGTTGCCAGCCGCTTGGTACATTCCGCATCAGCATACAGGGTAAATTCCGTGCCCTTTAATGGGTAGCCCTTTTCATCCACCTTTTCAAAGGCGATCTCGCCCCGGATGCCCTCATTATTGACCACCAGCAGAGCCTCCCGCGCAAAGCATTGCGTTCCATCGGCCTTCTGCCACCAGTGCTCCTCCCGGTATTCCTTATCCTCGGCCTGCCGGTACAGGGCCTTGGCATAGGTCACCAGGTAATCCGCGAAGCCATCCTCGGCCACACCGGGGTCACGGTAGGTGTCCCCTATTTCGATTTCCCGCAGCGTGTAATCAGCCACCGTGCCATCCGTAAAAAGCGGCAGATTTTCCCAGGTGTATTGCCATTCGTTTTCCTTGTTCAGCTCCACGGTATAGGCATCACCCGGCAGCGGCGCGCCATCGCGCCACAGCTCCACCGTCACAGGCAGCTTATCCCCCGTGGCGGGCCAACTGCTGCGGGCCGTCACACTGATGAGCATTCTGGGTACATTTAGGATGACCACATTGTCGGCATCGGCATTCTGCAGCCAGCTGCCGGTCGAGGGTGTTATCCCTTCCGGCAGCGCTTTTGCCTCCGCATGGTAACTGATATTCCCTCCAGTATTTTGGGCGACCGTCACCTGCACAGTACCGGGGCCAAAGTACCCCGTCGGCAGCGTTTCGGTCAGGGTGTAGGTCCCTTCCTCCAGCCGGATGGTAAAAAAACCGCTGGCATCGGCAATGATCTTGCAGTCGGTGATCTGCTCGGTATAGCCCTCCTCCTGCACCACGCTGTAAAGGGTGGTGTTCGGCTTGCGGTACAAGACCACTTCTGCGCCGCCCGGCCGGGACAACTTATACTCTACCTTTGCCAGCCCGTTGCCGGTAATGGAATCCTGCGTTTTTACCGTCAGGGTACCTATCCCCACATATATGTTCTGCAGGGCCACGGTCTGCACCGCCGTGTTCGGCACATCGTTGCCGTAGGCCACCGCCGTAATAGTAATGCCACTTTCCTCCGGGTAGTCCTGATATCCCCCCGAAAGTCCCTGCGGGTGATTGCGGATGAGATAGCGGTTGTTCACCCGCCATTTGTCACCCTGCAGCGTATGGCCGGTTTCTTTTATCGTGTAGTCCCGCCGCTGCTGGGCCGGGACTTCCCAGGTGTAGGTATCGGCCTCGACATCATAGCGGGTATAACCCAGCTTGCCCTGTTCCGTTACCGCCTTCGCAGGCTGCGGCACCAGGGTAAAATCGGTCACGCTGCTGCCGTTTTCGGTGTGGGAGACAGTAATGAGGAACTTATCCCGTACCTGTTTTATCGCCTCAGCATCCCCCGCAAAGGTCTTTGTCACAAAAAAGCGGGTGCGCTTGGCCACTAGCACACCATCGATATGCCAGCCATCGGAATGCTCAAACTTGACCATGTTCCAGCGGATCTGGAAGTAATCCGAATTGAGCATCTCCGCGGGGATCTCCACTCCGTCCACCTTCATGGTAATGGTATCGCTGTGGGCCCGCAGGTAGGCAAAGATCGTTTCCTCATTGGGGAGATCCTCCAGCCTACCGCCCTGCACCGGGTTATTTACCATGTTGCGGATCGTGTCATCCACCGCGTAGGCATTGTCGCCATTGGTTGCCCGCGCTACCAGCGGCTTTACCACACCCTCCGCATTTTTATTGGAGTACTCCGCCGGGATATTGTCCGCCCCCAGCATCCGGGTGGTATATAGGGCGGGCGTATAGTCCTTTTGGTCCTCCCATTGCACACCGTCATCCACCGAGCCCCTGATCTCTCCATTGAGATGCAGGAAAAAATGTGTGGTAATTGGGCGTTTCAGCTTATCCTCGCCGCTCCATTTTGCCCGCAGCGTCACTTCGCCATCGCTGCCGGTATAGTGCTGCAGGTCTGCGGCAGTCAGCTTTGTACCGGGCTGCAGCAGCACCTCTTCCGTTATATTGGCCACCCGCCAACCTAAAAAGGAATAGAACAGTAAGCGGTTATTGGCTTTTTCGCCGGTCAGCTTTACCTCTATCCGGTCAATATCCGGGGCCAGCAGCGTGTAGTTTCCGTCACCCGGTTCCACCAGCAGGGTTTTTTTGCCCTTTACCATCGCGCTTTGCTGGGGCGCCTGCACCGAAGGCTCAAACTGGCCAATCTTGTGCTGCCAGCCGTCCGGCTCGGCCTCATATTTTATTACCAGGGTATCGGTATGCGGGTAGAAAACCACTGGCTGGCTGATTTCCCCGATGGTATAGGTCACACTGGTTTCGGTCTGCATGGTCGGCTCCAGCTCCAGATGCGTTCCGGTCAGGCCATCCATGGCGTCCCAGGCCATACTGGACACGGTATTTAGGGTAATGCTCACATTCTCCCCATGGAAAGCGATCTTCGGCGCGGGCGGCTCCTGGTACACCCTGTTCAGGTCGTCCTCCACCGTCACCGTGTAGAACATATTCTCCGCCAGCAGCGTTTCGTCGCTCAGTTCTTTTTTATCAAGGAAATAGCTTTCGGCACCTTCTTCATTCGCGGGCAGGTAGTACAGCCGGATCTCGGTCCGGTGGCTCAGCGGAATCTGCCAGCCGCCGTCCTCACTCTTTATGGGAGCGGCATCTGCCCACATATTGTTGGGGTCATAGCTATCGGTGTGCGGGAAGAACCGCTCCCCGTGATAATTCGCCGCCTTAAAGCCATAGACGCTATATACTTCCTCCAGCTCCGCCGCCGTTATATAGTAGCGGAGCTTTCCGCTGCCATCGGCATATTGCGCGGCGGTTTGCACCGTGGTCACCGGGTACCAGATGCCATCCCGTGCCGCATAGCATTCCACCGTGGCGGCCGCCGCACGGGCCTTGTCTTCAGCGGGCTGCGCTTCGGCCGGCTGCTCATCCGTCTCTTCCTC
>ERZ1504222.213-NODE-213-length-13859-cov-5.237395_pt1 | contig 13859 bp, 8 predicted proteins | sample MGYA00575512_ERZ1504222 | MGnify/ENA primary metagenome ERZ1504222 (study PRJEB39906, sample SAMEA3182094) | gut metagenome | biome: human; feature: gut; material: Stool; isolation source: human stools | place: Canada | collected 2012-02-21 ...
TAGTACGGTCTCGTGGGCTCGGAGATGTGTATAAGAGACAGGTATTTAAGTTCATGATTCCTCGGGAAACGGGAGTCTATATTCTTCAAATAGTACCTGATACTGAAACGGCCCGTACAGATGATAAATTTCTGGTATCTACCCGCTTCAAGGTGCTGACATTGGATTTGGGTGACAACCGTATGGAAGTGGCTACATTGGATGCCCGTAGTGGACAGCCGATTGCTGGTGCCAAGGTGAGTTTCTACTCTTTTTATGATGAGAAGAATAGAAAAGCGATGGCAGAGGTACTGACTGATGCCGGGGGGAAAGCTGTATTACCCTGGCAGAGTGAAATCCGAAGTTATGTGGCGCGTAAAGGCAGAGACACAGCCATGATGCCGCAGAACGTTTATATGAATCATCCTTATTACGGTATTAAGGATACAGATTGGAGGCAGATGGCATTGCTGACAGACCGTTCGCTTTATCGTCCCGGGCAGACCGTTCATGTAAAAGGGATAGCTTACAAGCAGAATAGTGATAGCGCCCAGGTACTACAAGGAGTTGATTATGAGCTTGTCTTGTTGGATGCCAACCGCAAGGAACTTGCCACCAGGAAGGGGCGGACCAATGATTTCGGCTCTTTTGCTACGGAGTTTGTACTTCCGGCAGCTTGCCTGAATGGCATGTTCAGCATACGAACCAAAGAGCCTCAATCTACCGTCACTTTTAGGGTAGAGGAGTACAAGCGACCTACGTTCGAGATTGCCTTCACTCCGGTTTCGGAAGCTTATCGGCTGGGTGACAAGGTTGTGTTGAAAGGAAATGTCAAGGCCTTCAATGGCATGATGGTGCAGGATGTGCCATTGGCATATACGGTGACTCGCCGGAATCCGAGACCTGGTTATTGGAGCAATGCTGATAAACCATTATTGTCTGACACCATACAATTGGATACCAACGGGGATTTTTCCATACCCTTGACTTTGGAAGCTCCGGCTGTAGATACAGACGGGTATGGGAGTGTGTATACTTATCATGTGGAGGCGGTGGTGACGGATGAGGCCGGTGAAACGCAATCCGCTTCGTATAACTTGTTGGCAGGTCCTAAGGCTTATTCCTTTGATATTCGCTTGCCTCAATATGTTTGTAAGGAAGACAGTATGCTTTTCACTTTTGGAGTGAATAATGTAATGAATATTCCTCAGCACATTGAAGGTTCCTATTGCCTTTATCCATTTGCAGAACAAAATGGGGCAAGGAATATTGCAGGTTCTGAACCCTTGGATGATGTTGTATTGGAGGGTACCTTCACAGCCAATCGGCTCCAGGATTTTTCGGCTTGGAACAAGCTTCCTTCAGGTAACTATCGCTTGAAACTTTCTGTACGTGATAGTTTGGGACGTGAAGAGAATAACGGGGCATATGGCAGTGACAGTTTCATGCTCTTTTCAAAGAGTGACAAGCGTCCGGCTGCGTTTACAGATTTCTTTTATTATAAAGAAAATGAGGAATTTGATGTACAGTACCCTGCCGCTTTTCTTTTGGGGACTTCTTATCGGGATGCATATGTGCTGATGGATGTCTTTTGTGACAGAAAACGCATTGAAAGCCGTGTGTTGCAGTTGAATGATACTATTATTCGTATGGAATTCCCTTATAAGGAAGCATATGGCAAGGGAATCACCATTCTTTTCAGTTTTGTGAAAGCTGGCGAGATGTACAGTCATCAGGTTGAACTGAAGAAGCGGGAGCCGGAACGTGCTCTCGACATGAAATGGGAAGTGTTCCGTGACCGTTTGCGTCCCGGACAGGAAGAAGAGTGGAAGCTCGTCATAAAGACGCCTCAAGGTATGCCTGCTGCGGCTGAGATGTTGGCTACGATGTACGACGCTTCACTGGATAAGATTTATAAGAGTAACCAGATACTACGGGTTTTCTATCCGGATAATCTGTATGGGGCATTCCGTGGTGCGAGCCGTTATAATAGCAATTACTTCTCCGTTTATTTCCCGTTGAAGGCTTGGAGGGTTCCGGTGTGGTCGTTTGACTACTTCTGTTCTCCTTATATGGATGGAAGGATGCGGATAGTGATGGTAGAAGACAATGCGCTTTTGGAAGAAGTAAGTGTTGTGGGGTATGGGACTACCCGGAATAGCTCTTTGACCGGTAATCTTAGAATACGTGGTGCCAACCAGCCGATGCTTGCTTCCAAAGCAGAATCCGGGAATGCCGTTGAAGTGAAATATGTTCCTGCACAAGTAGCGGAAGACGCGGTGGAAGATGTTGTTTTTGAATCGGAAACGATACCGGTTGGCGAGGCCTTGCAACCTATTGAGGGGCTTCGCACCAACTTTGCCGAAACAGCCTTTTTTTATCCTCAACTTCGTACAAACGAACAAGGGGAGCTTGCGTTTTCTTTTACGATGCCGCAGAGCTTGACTCGTTGGAATTTCCGTGGTTACTCACATACTAAGGATATGCTGACTGGGATGTTGGATGCTTCCGTTGTAACTGCCAAGGAGTTTATGCTGACTCCGAATATGCCTCGGTTTGTCCGCGTTGGAGATAAAACACAGATAGCCGGAACAATAGCCAATCTGACGGGTAAAGCGGTGAAAGGAACAGCAGTATTCACACTGTTCGACCCTATGACGGAGAAAGTTATTGCTACTCAACGTCAGAAATTCTTGGTAGAAGCAGGAAGAAATACTGCTGTCAACTTCCATTTCGAAGTGTCCGACCGCTATGATTTGCTTGGTATTCGTATGGTTGCCGATGGAGGTACGTTTAGCGATGGCGAGCAGCATCTGTTGCCCGTATTAAGTAATAAGGAGTATATTACGGAAACGCTTGCTATGCCTATCCGTGGCGAGGAGACCCGTACGTTCTCATTAGACAGCCTTTTCAACCGTAATAGCCGTACAGCGACAGACCGTCGTCTGACTGTAGAATTTACCGGGAATCCGGCTTGGTATGCTGTACAAGCGTTGCCGGCATTGAGCCTGCCTGCCAATGATAATGCCATTTCTTGGGCTACAGCTTGGTATGCCAATAGTCTGGCAGGCTTCATTGCCAACAGCCAGCCCCGCATTAAGACTGTATTTGACAGTTGGAAGGCTGCCGGTGGCACGAAAGAAACCTTCCTCAGCCAGTTGGAGAAGAATCAGGATGTGAAGAATATCCTGCTCAGCGAGTCTCCGTGGGTACTGGAAGCTACTACTGAAGCCGAACAGCAGGCACGTATTGCCACGCTGTTTGATATCAACCAACTGAATAACCGCAATCTTTCCGCTTTTACCAAATTGAAAGAATTGCAGGGTGAAGACGGTGGATGGAGCTGGTATAAGGGAATGTCCGGTAGCCGCTATATAACTGGCTATATTACAGAATTACTTGTTCGTCTTCCTCTGCTGACGAAAAATGAACTGTCTGAAGAAGTTGCCGCCATGCGGCAGAAAGCTTTCGGCTATTTGAATCGGCAGGCCTTGGAAGAGTATCGCAATATCCGTAAAGCCGAAAAAAATGGCGCCAGAATTACTGCCAACTCCGAATCGGCAATGACATATCTGTATCTGATAGCCCTTAGCGGCGAACAAGTGCCGGCAGACAATCAAGCGGCTTACCGCTATTTCCTATCAAAAGTAGGTGCCAATCTTAAAGATGGAACCATGAGCAGCAAGGCGCAGTCTGCCATCATCCTGAAAGCAGTAGGGCGTACAGCCGAGGCGAATGAATTCATCGCTTCCCTCAAGGAACATCTGGTACAGACGGATGAACTGGGTGCATACTTTGCTTTCCAAGCAAATCCGTATAACTGGGGTATGCTGCCCATCCCTGCCCATGTGGAAGTAATGGAAGCCCTGCGTATGGCAGGTGGCAACGATGCTTTGGTGGAGGAAATGAAACTCTGGCTGCTGAAACAGAAGCAGACTACCAGTTGGAATTCTCCGGTTGCAACGGCTGATGCTGTTTATGCATTGCTTTGTCAAGGTACTAATCTGCTGGAAAGTCGGGGAGACGTACGTATCACGTTAGGTAACAAAGTTTTGGAAACATTGTCGCCTACAAAGACCATAATCCCGGGTTTGGGTTATGTCAAGGAAACCTTCGCTCAAGGAAGTCCGGAGCTGAAAGCTAAAACCGTCACCGTAGAGAAACGGGATGCAGGCATTGCCTGGGGAGCTGTTTATGCCCAGTATCTGTCACCCATATCTGATGTAAAGCAGCAGGGGGGTGAATTGAATGTAGAGAAGAAACTTTATGTAGAGCGTATATCGGCCGGTGGTAGCAAGTCCTTGCAACCGGTTACGGAAGGGACCGTATTATCCGTCGGTGATAAAATAGTGGCCCGTTTGACTATCCGCTTGGACCGTACTATGGATTTTGTTCAGTTGAAAGACCAGCGGGGTGCCTGCTTTGAACCTATAGGCTCGCTTTCCGGTTATCGTTGGAGTAATGGCCTCGGTTATTATGCAGAAGTGGAAGATGCCGCAACCAATTTCTTCTTCGACCATTTGGGCAAAGGCGTTTATGTCTTAGAGCACAGTTATCGCATAGCCCGTGGCGGAACATACGAAACGGGGCTGGCCACGATACAGTGTGCGTATGCTCCGGAGTATGCTTCGCATTCGGCGGGAGGGATAATTGTAATAAAGTAACAATAGAGTATGGAGCGGAGCGCAATTTGTACAAATTGCGCTCCGCTATTTTAGGTACTCTCGCTAAAAACACCTATTTTTGTCCGACTAATATTGAATGAGAGTGGCAGAATTAGGAAATCTTGATATTAAGAAAAATAGATGAAGCGGATATTGATAACTTTATATGTGCTTGCAAGTGTGGTATTGACTGCTGTAGCGCAAGCTCGTTTTACCTCGAATACAGAGATGTACAGTTTCGGCCAGATAGAATGGAAGCATCCCGTGACTGTGCAATATACCATCACCAATACGGGTGACCAGCCTTTAGTGCTTACAGAAGTAGAGCCGGATTGCGCCTGCTCCGTGGCCCAGTGGACAAAAACGCCTATTGCTCCGGGGGCAAAAGGAACAGTAAATGTGACTTTTGACGCCAAGGCATTGGGACATTTCCAGAAATCTGTGGCTATTTACAGCAATGCGCAACCCAATCTGGTCTATTTGAAGTTCAATGGTGAAGTAGTACAGGAAATCAAGGACTTTACCAAGACGCATCCCTATCTTATCGGTCAGATACGTATTGACAAGAACAGCCTCGACTTCCCCGATATTCAGCATGGTGAGCAGCCGGTGATTCATATCGGCGTGGTCAATCTTTCCGACCGTCCTTATGAACCGGTACTGATGCATCTGCCCCCTTATTTGCAGACAAAAGTAGAACCTAACGTGCTGCAAAAGGGAGAAAAAGGAGTGATTACACTTACATTGAATTCGGAAAGACTGACTGGCCTCGGACTGACTCAAACGTCGGTCTATCTTTCTCGCTTCTCCGGTGACAAGGTGGGCGATGAAAACGAGATTCCCGTTTCTGCCATTCTTTTACCGGATTTCTCCGGAATGACGGAAGTGGAGAAGGCAAATGCTCCTGTCATCAGCCTTTCTACCAAAGAAGTTGATATGAGTGCGATATTGGCAAAGAAGTCAAAAGCACGTCAGGATATTACCATTAACAATACCGGGCGTTCTCCTTTACAGATAAACAAACTCCAGGTATTCCACCCGGCAGTGGGAGTTAACCTCAAGAAGAGTGTATTGCAACCCGGTGAAAGCACCCGCCTGCGGGTAACGGTAGTGAAGAAGAATATAGGCAAGAAGCGCCGTCATCTGCGTCTGCTGATGATTACCAATGACCCGATGCAGCCGAAAGTTGAAATCAACATTAAAGCAAAACAATAAGAAGTCGTAAAGTCCTTCATAACTCATAACTTATAACTCACAAATAGCCATGGAACATCCCGAAAATAATGAAGCATATAAAGGCTTGGTTGTCAATGCAGGCATTGAGCAACCTTCATCGGTCAATCCTTACTTGAAGAACCGTCCCAGGCGGAAGAAACGCGAGCTTTCCGTATCAGACTATGTGGAGGGTATAGTGAAAGGTGATGTTACGGTACTCAGCCAGGCTGTAACACTGGTGGAAAGTGTGAAACCGGAGCACCAGGCTGTGGCGCAGGAGGTGATAGAGAAGTGTTTGCCCTATTCGGGCAACTCCGTCCGTGTGGGTATCAGTGGTGTGCCCGGTGCCGGTAAAAGTACCTCTATTGATGTATTTGGCTTGCATGTACTGGAGGAACACGGCGGCAAGTTGGCCGTTCTTGCCATTGACCCGAGCAGTGAACGCAGCAAAGGCAGTATTCTCGGTGATAAGACGCGTATGGAGAAGCTCTCCGTTCATCCCAAGTCCTTTATACGTCCCAGTCCCTCTGCCGGTTCGCTGGGTGGCGTGGCACGCAAGACGCGTGAAACGATTGTGCTTTGTGAGGCTGCCGGTTTCGACAAGATATTTGTAGAGACGGTAGGGGTGGGGCAGAGTGAGACTGCCGTACATTCTATGGTAGACTTCTTCCTGCTGATACAGCTGGCGGGTACGGGCGATGAGTTGCAAGGCATCAAACGCGGCATCATGGAAATGGCCGATGGCATTGTTATTAATAAGGCTGATGGCGACAATCTGGAGCGGGCCAGACTGGCAGCAACGCAGTTCCGTAATGCGCTGCACCTCTTCCCGGCTCCGGAGAGCGGTTGGACACCCCAAGTGCTGACTTATTCCGGTTTCTATAATCTTGGTGTAAAAGAAGTGTGGGATATGGTCTACAAATACATTGACTTTGTGAAAGATAACGGCTATTTTGAATACCGCCGCAATGAGCAAAGCAAATACTGGATGTACGAGACCATTAACGAACAGCTGCGCGACAGCTTCTACCACAATCCGCAGATTGAAGCGATGCTGACTGGCAAGGAAAAACAAGTGCTACAGGGCAACTTGACTTCTTTTGTGGCTGCCAAGAACTTGCTGGACACCTATTTTGCAGAACTGAAGAAATAGGGGCATATCCCTTTCTCTATATCGATGACTAAGGAAAACAACATGGAAGTGGCGCGGCGGTTTACCCGCCGCCTTCATGAACTCCCTTCTGAGGAGCTGGAGCTCATTGCCGGTTTGTTTGTACGCCGTGAGGTGCACAAAGGAGAACTGTTGATTAGTGAAAAAGATATAGCCAGGGATATTGTTTTTGTAGAGAAAGGACTGCTTCGCCAGTTCTATTTCAAAGAAGGCCGGGACATTACAGAGAACTTTGCCTGCGACGGTGACGGCGCTATGTGTATCGTCAGCCTTTTCACCGGACGCCGTAATTGCCTTCAGCTGGAATCCTTGGAGGAAGGCGTCATCTGGAGCATTTCGTATGCAGGACTGGTCGAACTCTCTGAGCGTTATCTGCATATAGCCCGTCTGCTTCGCCATTTATTGGAGGGGTCTTTAATGCTTTCCCAATATAAAGCAGACTCTTGGCGTTTCGAAACCTCACGCGAGCGGTATGCGCGCTTCGTCAGGGATTATCCGGAGATAGCCCGGCGTGCCTCAGTCAACCACATAGCATCTTATCTGTTAATGACTCCCGAGTCTCTGAGCCGGGTACGTGCCGGAGTACTGTGACGGTGGAACGGCTGTTTTATACGGCTTTCCCTTCTTTCTCGAAATCCTTGCGTGACTTGCTTTGTGTCACGATGTACACTCCCAGGAATACCAAGGCTATGGCTATTCCCTTTTCCAAATTGAACACTCCCAATCCTAAGATGATGGCAACGGTTGAGGCCACGATGGGCTGCATGTAGTTGTACATGCTCACCACAGTGGGGCGCAACAGCCTCTGCGCACTCATTATGAAGATATAGGCAAGGAAGCTTCCTCCCACAACCACATATCCCGCTTGCAGCAGGGCGGCTGTAGATATTTCGCTCCACTGTATGGCAGCCACGTCGTGGTAAGAGAACGGGATGTAGCACATGGAGGCATAGACAAACATCCATTTGTTCAGGGTGATGGGAGAGTATTTTTGCGACAACCCCTTGAATACGGTCAGATAAATGGAGAAGCTGATTTGGGCGAGCAGGCAGAGAAGGTCTCCGATGAGGCTGCCATTGCCGGCACCGGTGGTCTGGCTGCTCATGATGAGTATGAATGCGCCCATAGCCCCTACAAAGATGCCCAGCACTTTCTTGTTGGTGACCGGCTCTTTCAGATAGATTGCAGCCACTATCATGGTGACGATGGGCAGCGTGGTTGTAACGATGGAGGCGTCTATGGGCGAAGTCATGGAGAGTCCGAAGATATAGACACCCTGATTGAATACCAGCGCGAAGAGTGCGGCGAAGAATATCTTCAGCATGTCCCGGTGGTCCACCTGCTCGCGTTTGCAGAACAAGGAGAGGAGCCAGAAGCAGGCGGCTGCGCCTACCATGCGGAATGTGGTTACTGACAACGCGGAAAACTCCGCTAAGGCCGACTTGCCGATAGGTGCCATCAGCCCCCATAAGATATTTGCGGTAAGGGCGAACAGATGCCCTTGAATGTTCTTGTCCATACTCTTTTGTTCTTTGCGGGTGCAAAAGAACAACTATTTTCTGAAAAGAGAAAATCTTTCATTATATGATTTTTCTGGTTCATGGGCGTAGAAATAAGAGATTATCGTGTATATTTGCTTCTAATTAAAAGCAAGAAACCATGGAAGTACAAGCCAATTACATCAAGCGTATCGAAATACACGGATTGTGGCATCGGTACGATATTGCCTGGGACCTGCGTCCTGACGTCAATATACTTTCCGGCATCAACGGAGTGGGGAAGACCACTATCCTGAACCGTTCGGTCAACTATCTGGAACAGACATCGGGTGAAGTGAAGAGTGACGAGAAGAACGGCGTACACGTCTACTTCGACAACCCCGCAGCCACCTTTATCCCCTATGATGTAATCCGCAGCTACGACCGTCCCCTTATCATGGGCGACTTTACGGCACGCATGGCCGATGCCAACGTGAAGTCGGAACTGGACTGGCAGCTCTATCTGCTCCAGCGCCGTTATCTGGACTACCAGGTGAACATCGGCAACAAGATGATAGAGCTGCTCAGCGGTGACGAAGAGCAGCGCAGCCTGGCTCCCTCCCTTTCCCTCCCCAAGCGGAAGTTCCAGGATATGATTGACGAGCTTTTCAGCTATACCCATAAGACGATAGACCGCAAAAGCAACGACATCGTTTTCTATCAGAACGGCGAGCGCCTGCTGCCCTACAAACTGTCTTCGGGCGAGAAGCAGATGCTGGTCATCCTGCTGACCGTGCTGGTGCGTGACGATGACCACTGCGTACTCTTCATGGACGAGCCGGAAGCCTCCCTGCACATCGAATGGCAGCAGAAGCTCATCGGCATGATACGCAGCCTGAATCCCAATGTGCAGCTTATCCTCACCACCCATTCGCCCGCCGTCATCATGGAAGGCTGGCTGGATGCCGTCACCGAAGTCAGCGAAATCTCCTCCCTAATCCCTAATCCTTAATCCCTGCCCAAGTGTCCACTTCTTTAAAACATAACCTTACTTCCGCCTATCTGGATGCCGCCCGCAAGTTGTCTCCCAAGAGAGCACGCAGGCGCATAGTGGCGTATGTGGAGAGCTATGACGACATCGCTTTCTGGCGGACGCTGCTGTCCGAGTTCGAGAATGAGGAACGTTATTTTCAAGTGATGCTTCCCTCGGCCACCTCTCTGGCAAAGGGCAAGAAGATGGTGCTGATGAATACGTTGAACACATCGGAGCTGGGCCGCAGCCTGATAGCTTGTGTAGACAGCGACTACGACTTCCTGCTGCAAGGTGCCACCAAGGTGTCGCATAAGATAAACAAGAATCCCTATATCTTCCAGACTTATGGCTATGCCATCGAGAACTTCCACTGCTTTGCCGACAGTCTGCATGAAGTCTGTGTGCAGGCCACGCTGAACGACCGGCATATCCTGGACTTCCCCGCTTTTCTGAAGCGTTATTCTCAGATTGCCTATCCGCTGTTTCTGTGGAATGTCTGGTTCTACCGCCAGCACGACACACACACTTTCCCGATGTACGACTTCAACGCCTGCGTGCGTTTGCAAGAGATAAACCTGCGTCATCCTTACCGTAGTCTGGACGAGATGCAAAAGACGGTGTCGGCAAAGCTGTCCGAACTGCAAGCCCGTTTCCCCCGCTACATCGACCGGGTGGAGCAGCTGGGCACGGAGTTGGAACGTTTGGGACTGACTCCGGACAATACCTATCTTTATATCCAAGGACACCATATCATGGATTGTGTAGTGCTGAAAATCCTTATCCCGGTATGTACGGTGCTGCGTCGTGAACGCGAGCAGGAGATAAAGCGCCTGGCAGAGCATAACGAACAGTTCCGCAACGAACTGACGGGGTATGAGAACAGTCAGGTCAATGTATCCGTGATGCTGAAAAAAAACAGCGGCTACAAGAACCTTTATCTTTATCAGTGGTTGAAAGAAGACATTATGGAGTTCCTCGAGCGGGAGGAACAGTCGCGTAGATAAGATTGCCGTTATGATAAACATACGATTATGGAGATATTGAAGAAGATAGACGACCTTTTAATCGGGTGGGGCATATCCCCTTCCCGGGCTGATATGCTCGACCAATTCATTGCCTTCGCACTGATACTTGCCGTTGCTTTCCTGGCGGATGCCCTATGCCGGAAAATCCTGCTGAAGGTAGTGGCACAACTGGTGAAGAAGACCAAGGCTACGTGGGACGACATCGTATTCGACCGTAAAGTGATGGTGCACCTCAGCCGCATGGTGGCTCCCGTTATCATCTATCTGTTTGTTCCATTGGCATTTGTCGAAGTCGGTTCATCGGCAATGGATTTTATCCGGCGTATCTGCCTTATTTACATCATCATTACTTTCCTGAGTTTCGTCAACTCGTTCCTGAAGGCTGTTTACAGTGTATACAGTGAGAAGGAGCAATTTCGTGACCGCCCTTTAAAGGGGATGTTGCAAACTATGCAAGTCATCCTATGGCTGGTGGGCGGCATTGTGGTCGTGGGCGAACTGATAGGCCGCGACCCGCTTTCGCTGCTTGCCGGATTGGGTGCTTCGGCAGCCATCCTGATGCTGGTATTCAAGGATTCCATTATGGGCTTTGTCTCCGGTGTGCAGCTTTCGGCCAACGACATGCTGAAGGTGGGCGACTGGATTGAGATGCCCAAGTACGGTGCCAACGGTACGGTGATAGAGGTAACGTTGAACACCGTAAAAGTGCGCAACTGGGACAATACCATTACCACCATCCCTCCTTACCTGCTTGTCAGCGACTCCTTCCAGAACTGGCGCGGCATGCGCGAGAGCGGTGGGCGGCGAGTGAAGCGCAGTATCAATATCGACATGACCAGCGTCCGTTTCTGCACCCCGGAGATGCTGGCAAAATATCGCAAGATACAGCTACTGAAAGATTATGTGGAGCAGACGGAGGAAGTGATTGAAAAGTACAATGTGGAAAACGGCATCGATAACTCCATCCTCGTCAACGGACGCCGCCAGACCAATCTGGGGGTGTTCCGGGCGTATCTGACGGCTTATTTGAAAAGTCTTCCCGACGTAAATCAGGAACTGACCTGCATGGTGCGCCAACTCCAGCCTACCGACCGCGGTATCCCGATAGAGCTTTATTTCTTCTGTGCGCTGAAGGATTGGGTGCCCTATGAAGGGGTGCAGGCGGATGTGTTCGACCATGTGCTGGCAATCATCCCCGAATTCGATTTGCAGGTATTCCAGTCTCCGTCCGGCAGAGATTTCCAGCGGGTACTGCCTGCTGCTTCCGAAGAAAAAGGAGCTTGATTCCGACCATCAAAAAGGCCTATATCTATTGTATTTCTCATAGGGAGTCATTACCTTTGAACCCTATACTGAAAGGTCAGAACATCCCCATCTTTTCTCCCAAAACATCCCCATGTTTTGGGGTATTACATCCGGGTGTTTTGGGTGAAAACATCCCCATGTTTTGGGGCAATACATCCGGGTGTTTTAGGTATTCAGTCATATAGTGAAAGGTATTCGGTCACGGAGTCTTTACCGTAAGGTATAGGCTTTGTGTATGCAAGTTGTAGGTGTGCCTCGCGTCGGGCGGGAATATCTTTCGTTTTTTACGAACCTAATTATAAAGAAAGATTGGTATGTCAATGAATTATGTGGTCCGCAAGAAGGTGGACAAGAGTGGAGACAAGGAAGTGGTGCGCTACTACGCGGCGTCAAAAGTGCTTCAGCCGGAACCGGTGAGCAATGACGAACTGGCCAAGAGGCTGGCTTTTGTCAGCTCCCTGCAGGTGGGCGATGCCCAGTCCGTGCTGGTGCAACTGCCGGATATTATAGCGGACTATCTGGCCAGTGGACGCACGGTGAACATCAAGGGACTTGGAAACTTTTTTCCCTCCATCACCAGCGAACCGGTGGAACGGATAGAGGACTGTACGGCAGATAAAGTGCGCATTTCGCGTATCTGCTTCAGGGCGGCAGGCAGTTTCATGCAGCGCGTTTGCCGTCATCTGGACTTGTTCAGCTTTCAGGTTCAGGAATTGAAGAAGGAGCTGAAGAAGAAGTAAACGGTACTTTTAGTTTCTTTCTTGAAACAGCGCGTACCCCTTGAAGCCGGAAGGCATTCGAGGGGTACGCTGTTGAAGAAGTTGTGTGTTTCTTTATAGTCTTGTGAGTGCTTCTTTTTTTTTACTTCACCCAGTTTCCGTTCATCCAGCTGCATTCTTTCTTGATGTCCTCGAAAGAACTATAGCTCAGGTTGGCGTCCACCTTGTTGCTTGTCACGGCGATAAAGTCGGCATGGGTGTAGATGCCTTCTTTGCAGCTCAGCTCGGAGGTGAGGGTGATGTTGGTCAGCTTGGAAGTGCCGTTCTTCAGGGCGTTTTCGGTAAGGGCGGTTTCCACGGTCAGGGGTTGGCCTTTGCCGCAGACCTTGGCGTTGTCTATTTCCACTTCCGTGCCGGCACGCAGACGGATGCCTTGCTTGCTGCCGCCGTTGCCGACGAGGATGAGGTTCTTCAATACGGGGTGGGCAACGGGAGTGGCGGCGTTGTTGCTGCCGTTGTTGTCGCACTCCATCAGGCAGTCGCAGTCGTAGCCCAGTGTGGATTCGGCTTCTTGGTAAGCCACGAGGTTGGTGCCTTTGCCGTTCCAGCCTTCGGTCCAGTCGAAGGAGTCGTCGCTACAGCTTACGGCTACGAGGTTGCTCACGTTTACCGAGCCGCCGAAGAACTCAAAGCCGTCATCGGAACCTTTGTAGGCTTGGCAGTGGTCCACGATGGTACCGTTGCCTACGCCGTAGAAAGAGATACCGTTGGCTTCGTGCTCTTCATCGAAGGCAAAGCCGGTGTATTCCAGACGAATGTATTGCAGCGTGCCCGAGTTGTCGGCATCATCGTTGCCGCCGTAAACGGCACCGCCTATTTCAGAACTTCCCTTGCCGCCTTCGGCATTGGTGTGGGCGCGTCCGCAGATGTGGATGCCTCCCCATGCGCCCGGCTCTTCTTTTTCGCTGGTCATTACGATGGGTTTGTCCGGCGTGCCTACGGCGTTGATTTTACCGCCCTGCTTCACGAGGATGTAGTCTGCGATGTCATCGTAGACGGCGATAATCTTCACGCCTTCCTCTATGTGGAGCGTGGCACCTTCTTCTACGATGTATTCGCCGCTCAGCTTGTAGGTGTTTCCGGCAGCCAGGGTCACGTCGGAGGTGATGGTACCTTTCAATATCGTACCGTTTTCGATTTCATTGCCGTTTCCGTTGCCGCCGTTACCGTCATTGTCGTTGTTGTCGTCGCTGCTGCAAGCGGTGAGGAT
>ERZ1504222.216-NODE-216-length-13824-cov-4.662357_pt1 | contig 13824 bp, 6 predicted proteins | sample MGYA00575512_ERZ1504222 | MGnify/ENA primary metagenome ERZ1504222 (study PRJEB39906, sample SAMEA3182094) | gut metagenome | biome: human; feature: gut; material: Stool; isolation source: human stools | place: Canada | collected 2012-02-21 ...
GCGTAACCGTCAGGTACAGATTGAACGTGAAGAGGTTTTTACCCGGCATCTAAAAAAAATCGGAGCTTATCTTAAACCCGGCATGATGACAGTTGATTTAAAAGAAGGAGAATTCTCTCATGAAGCATCAATAATCATTCCGGTACGCAACCGTGCACGCACAATAAACGATGCCATACGTTCTGTCTTAGAACAGGAAACTAGTTTTCCTTTCAATCTGATTATCATAGACAATCATTCTACCGACGGAACCAGTGAAATCATAGAACAATATAAAAATGACAATAGAGTCATACACCTGATTCCCGAACGAACCGATTTAGGTATTGGTGGATGCTGGAATCTAGGTATTAACCACCCACAGTGCGGTCGTTTTGCTATACAGCTAGACAGCGATGATTTGTACAGCAGTCCGCATACCGTACAAACCATCGTTGACAAGTTCTACAAGGAACAATGTGCAATGGTTATCGGTTCATACCGCATGACCGACTTTACGCTGCAAACCTTGCCTCCCGGAGTAATCGACCATAAAGAATGGACAGATGAGAACGGACATAATAATGCGTTACGCATCAATGGATTAGGAGCTCCCCGAGCATTCTTCACCCCATTACTGAGGAAAATTCGTGTACCAAACACCAGTTACGGAGAAGACTACGCTCTAGGACTTGCATTTTCACGCCAATATCGCATTGGACGTATCTATGATGTTCTTTATCTATGCCGTCGTTGGGAAGGGAACTCTGATGCAGCCTTAAGCATCGAAAAAATAAATCAGAACAATAATTATAAAGACAGTCTCCGTACACTGGAAATTAAGTTGCGTCAAGCAATGAATAAAAAAAGACAAGCAGGGGACCTCTTTATCGAAAACCAATTAGCAAAATGGCAGACAGCACGCACTAACCACGAAGCACTCAATCAAATAGAAACGCGTCGGTTCGAGTTAGCAGGAAATACGATAACTGTACAATTCAATCCAGCACGTGCTGTTTCTACATGCGCAAAAGTCGATAAATCATCTATAGAAGCACGAAAATGCTTTCTTTGTCCGGAAAACAAGCCCAACGAACAAGATGAAATAATCATTTCATTAGACGAACCGTTCAGCTTACGGATCAATCCATACCCGATACTTCCCGGACACCTTACCATTTCCAGTTTAAAACATCAGGATCAGGTATTGGCAGATAAAACGATACGTCAGCTTCCAGGAAAACTGATCAGCTGGCTGGAAGAATATTTTGCATCCGGTTATGTCCTATTTTACAATGGGGCTAAATGTGGAGCCTCAGCTCCGGATCATTTCCATTTTCAGGCAGTAAAACAAAGCGATGTACCGGTCATCCAGCAATGGGAAAGACTCATGGAAACAGCTGTCAGAGAAAAAGAAATAAAAACAGAAAACGGTAACACTTATTCTTCTTTCCAAATAACCAGTTACATCTGTCCGATCCAAGTATTTATCTGTAATCATTCAGCAGATATATTACCTGAAATGATTAACCAATACTTAGAATCACTTCCTTTGCACGAGGGAGAAAGCGAACCCAGATACAATTTATTTGCATGGCAGGACAAACAAAGAGGGTTCACGATGGCTTATTTTCCACGAGAAGAACATCGCCCGGCCTGCTATACGGCAACAGGAGGAGAGCAACTGTTAGTTAGCCCTGGAGCACTTGATATGGCAGGTTTATTAGTAACTCCGCGTAAAGAGGATTTTGATAAAATAACTGAATCAGATATTACACAGATATACAAAGAAGTAGCATACCATAATTAAACACATAGAGCATAATGAAAGAACCAGAAATAAGTGTGGGTATCGTCAATGCCCAAGAGATACATTTTACCCTTAATTCTCATTTCCTGGCAAAAGGTGAAACTGTAACCGGTAACCAAGTCGTATCTTTTAGTGAAGGAGGAATCCTATGGAATGGCAATGTATATCGAGAACTTACATTCACTCCTGTAGAAGATGAAGCCTCTTTCTCCTTATACGATGTAACGATTGGCATCAATTTCCATTGGGAGCGTCAGGAAACGCAACATTTCAACGGAACTTTAAAGTTGGTTGTAGATGAAGGAAAAATCACAGCTATCAATATTTTACCGGCAGAAGATTACCTGATAAGTGTGATTTCTTCTGAGATGAATGCTACATCCTCTCCCGAGTTTTTAAAAGCTCATGCTGTAATTTCAAGAAGTTGGCTATTGGCGCAAATTGAAAAACGCAAAGCAATGAGCAAACACGATAACGGTTTTTTCTCCTTTATAAAGCCTGACACTGAATACATCCGCTGGTACGACCGCGAAGATCATACTATTTTTGATGTCTGTGCAGACGATCATTGCCAGCGTTACCAAGGCATTACGAAGGCATCCAATAAGAATGTTGTAGAAGCGGTCAAAGCAACTCAAGGCCAAGTATTAATGTACAAAAACTGTATTTGTGATGCACGTTTCTCTAAATGCTGTGGAGGAGTCAGTGAGGTTTTCGATACCTGCTGGGAAGAGAAAAACTACCCTTATCTCAGTGCTATACGTGATACAAAAGAGGAGGGAAGTTTTCCTGATTTAACTCAAGAAAGTGAAGCTGAGAAATGGATTAAAAGTACCCCTGACAGTTTTTGCTACACTCATGATAAAAACATCATTTCACAGATACTTAACAACTACGATCAGGAAACAACCAATTTCTATCGCTGGAAAGTTCGCTATACTCAGGAAGAGCTTGCAGAACTGATTCGCAGCAATACAAAGAACGATTATGGAAAGATTGTCGATCTCATTCCCGTTGAACGAGGAAAATCAGGACGTATCTGCAAGCTGAAAATAGTAGGTACAGAAAAGACACTTATCATAGGCAAAGAACTGGAAATACGCCGTACACTCTCTCCTACCCACTTATTCAGTTCTGCATTTATCGTAGAAAAAGGAGAAACGGATGCCGAAGGAATACCTGCATGGTTCGAACTTACTGGTGCCGGATGGGGACATGGTGTAGGCCTTTGCCAAATCGGTGCAGCCGTCATGGGTGAGCAGGGCTATAATTACAACGAAATTTTGCTTCATTACTATAAAGGGGCAGATATAAGAAAACTGTATTAATATTTTCAATATGAAAAAACAATCTCCCTGGTCGTGGGTCCCAACGCTTTACTTTGCTGAGGGATTACCTTATATAGCAGTCATGACTCTGTCGCTTGTCATGTATAAGCGCATGGGAATTTCGAATACAGAAGTAGCTCTTTATACGAGTTGGCTGAACCTGCCATGGGTCATCAAGCCATTATGGAGCCCGTTTGTCGATTTGCTCCGTACCAAACGCTGGTGGGTAACTCTCATGCAGCTATTTATCGGAGCAGGTCTTGCAGGCATTGCCTTTACTATACCTACCGAACATTTTTTCCAGGCTACACTTGCCATATTCTGGCTCATGGCTTTTAGTTCCGCAACTCATGATATTGCAGCAGACGGATTTTACATGCTCGGCTTAACGACTCATGAACAGGCTTTGTTTGTCGGAATCAGAAGCACTTTTTATCGTATAGCAACCATCGCCGGACAAGGCTTACTGGTCATGATAGCCGGATATCTGGAAAAAACAACCGGAAGCATTCCCTACTCATGGAGCATCACGTTCCTCATCATGGCAGGAATATTTCTTGCGCTATGGCTCTATCATGCCTTTATTTTGCCACGTCCTGCAAATGACAAGGCAGCAGTAGAAACATCAGCCTCTGGGCTACTTAAAGAGTTTTTGCTGACATTCCGCTCGTTTTTCCGAAAAGAGCAGGCTGGTATTGCTATATTATTCATGCTTCTGTACCGGTTACCGGAGGCACAACTGACTAAGATGAGCATTCCTTTCCTGCTTGATCCGGTTTCTGAAGGCGGATTAGGCATGACGACCGAACAGATAGGATTTACACAAGGTACAGTCGGCATTATCGGACTGATGTTAGGAGGTATATTGGGAGGTATGGCAGTCGCACGGCACGGACTGAAACAATGGCTATGGTATATGGTATGGGCTATCTCACTGCCCGACATAGTATATGTATTTTTAAGCTACTTCCCCGAAACGAATCTCTTATGGATAAACATATGCATCTTTATTGAGCAGTTTGGCTATGGATTCGGTTTCACTGCTTACATGCTTTACCTCATTTATTTTTCTCGAGGAACTCACAGTACCGCACATTATGCCATTTGTACAGCTTTCATGGCCCTGGGAATGATGCTTCCCGGTATGATAGCCGGATGGATGCAGGAGCTTCTGGGATACCAGCACTTCTTCCTCTGGATCATGGTATGCTGTGCTGCAACCTTTGGTGTAACTGCCCTACTGAAAATAGATCCTGAATTTGGGAAAAAACAGACCGAATAAACGATTTCAATACACACCAACAAATAAGAAAAAACGTCACCGGAAATTCGATAATTTCCAGTGACGTTTTTTCTTATTCATGGTGATAAATATATACCATGTACTTATAAAATCATCAATTCTTCTTTTCCAGCTCCCGCAGGTTTTCCATTTTCTTAGTTTCCAAGAATTCATAGATGCCACACAAGTGTTCTTTCACACGCTGATTACCGAACTCGTATACCTTGGTAACCAATCCGTCAAGGAAGTCACGGTCGTGCGAAACAACAATCAGTGTTCCATCAAAATCCATCAGAGCCTGTTTCAGAATATCTTTTGTCTTCATGTCAAGATGGTTAGTCGGCTCGTCCAGAATAAGCAGGTTAACCGGCTCCAGCAGCAATTTAATCATAGCCAGACGAGTACGTTCTCCTCCTGAAAGTACCTTTACTTTCTTCATCGACTCTTCCGGCCCGCCAAACATAAACGCTCCCAGCAAGTCGCGTATCTTGTTTCGGATTTCCCCTTTTGCCACATCATCGATAGTCTGGAAGACAGTCAGGTTTTCATCCAGCAACGATGCCTGATTCTGAGCAAAGTAACCAATCTGCACATTGTGTCCCAATGTAAGTGTTCCCTCGTGCTCTATCTCTCCCATAATACATTTCACAAGCGTAGACTTACCTTCTCCATTCTTTCCCACAAAAGCAACTTTATCGCCACGTTCTATGGTAAGATTTGCATTACGGAACACCACATGATCACCATAAGTTTTGCCTACTCCTTCCATAATAACCGGATAACTTCCACTTCGGGGTGAAGGAGGGAATTTGAGTCGGAGTGCCGAAGTATCTTCTTCATCAACTTCAATAAGCTCCAGTTTCTCCAGCATCTTTACGCGACTCTGTACCTGAAGTGTCTTACTGTATGTTCCTTTGAAACGTTCAATAAAGTCTTTCGTTTCCTGAATCATCTTCTGCTGTTCTTCGTATTGCTTCATCTGCTGTTCACGACGTTCCTTACGCAATACAAGATACTGCGAATAGTTGACCTTATAGTCGTAAATACGTCCCATCGTCACTTCAATGGTACGTGTAGTAATATTGTCGACAAACTTACGGTCGTGACTGATAACCACCACAGCCTTGGCACTGTTAATCAGAAATTCTTCCAACCAGCCGATAGATTCAATATCCAGGTGATTAGTCGGCTCGTCCAGCAATAATACATCCGGGTTCTGCAACAGCAGTTTGGCCAGTTCGATACGCATGCGCCATCCTCCACTGAAATCACTGGTAGGGCGGTTAAAATCCTCACGCATGAAACCCAGTCCGAGCAAAGCCTTCTCTACGTCCTCTTCAAAGTGAGTCATATCGATGGCATAAAACTTCTCGCTCATTGCCGCAACCTTTTCTATCAACTCCATATACGAATCGCTTTCGTAATCGGTACGGGTAGCCAGCTCGTTGTTCATGCGTTCTATCTCTTCTTCCATTTCACGAAGATGAGCAAAAGCCTGCGATGCTTCCTCGAACACCGTACGTCCATCCTCCGTCATCAGATGCTGAGGCAGATAAGCAACTACATAGTCTTTAGGAGCCGTCACCTTTCCACGGGTAGGCTGACGTACCCCTGCCAATATTTTCAATAAGGTTGATTTCCCAGCTCCGTTCTTTCCCATCAGGGCGATACGGTCTTTTTCATTAATCTGAAAACTAATGTCACTAAATAAGGTGGTTCCGCCAAATTCGACGGTAAGTCCATCTACTGAAATCATAAAATATTACGTATTAGTATATAAAATTACATCATCTATCTCAAAAGCCGAACTGCCCGGCCGGATTTTTCTATTGACCGACGACCAGTCCCTTTAAAGAAACCATTTTCACAGACAACAGGTTTTCCGCTACAATGCTTTCCGGCGCACAATTACCCCAAGCTGACTATTTCCTGTAAAATCCGGACTGCTGAATCCACATCAGTAATATCTTTCACAATCATGCTGCGGCGTCCGTTCTGTTCACGCAGGTTGCATACTCTCGGATACTTTGCCATATAGTCGATTATCTTTCCAAAAGCGGCACTCTGATAATACGGACTGTCCGGATTGCTTACAAAATAAAGAATCATCTTGCCACCTTTCAGTACAGCTTTTTCCACTCCCAAACGTTTTGCCAGGCGACGAAGAGGCACAATGCGAATCAACTCTTCTCCTTCAGGCGGAATCTTTCCAAATCGGTCAATCAGACGTTCCTTGAAGGCCTCCACATCACGGTCGAGTTCCAGTTTGTCCAGTTCACGATAAAGCAACATTCGTTCACTGCTGCTCGGAATATATTCGTTAGGGAACAATAATTCCAAATCGCTTTCTACGGTACATTCGTCCACAAAATCTTCGCCACTGATTTTTTCTTCTCCTGCTTTTATCTCGTCGGCATAAAGTTCTGCAAACTCATCATTCTTCAATTCGGTTACAGCTTCCGACAGAATCTTCTGATAGGTTTCATATCCCAAGTCTGCTATAAAACCACTTTGTTCAGCTCCCAGCATATTACCAGCACCACGAATATCCAAATCCTGCATGGCAATGTGTATACCGCTTCCCAAATCGCTAAAGTTTTCGATGGCTTGAAGACGGCGTTTGGCTTCGGGGGTAAGCGATGACAACGGAGGAGCCAGCAAATAACAGAAAGCTTTTTTGTTGCTTCGTCCTACACGTCCGCGCATCTGGTGCAAGTCACTCAACCCAAAGTTCTGTGCCTGATTAATGATAATCGTATTGGCGTTCGGAATATCAATTCCACTTTCGATGATAGTAGTTGCAAGCAACACATCATAATCATAGTTTACAAAACCGAAGATTATCTTTTCCAGTTCTTCAGGCTGCATCTGTCCATGCCCGATACATACACGGCAATCAGGAATATTGCGAACAATCATTGCTTTCAGTTCCATCAGGTTCTGAATGCGGTTGTTCACGAAAAATACCTGTCCGTTCCGGCTCATCTCGAAGTTTATCGCTTCCGTTATTATCTCTTCGTTAAACGTATGCACCTCCGTCTGTATCGGATAGCGGTTGGGCGGTGGTGTCTGTATAACCGAGAGGTCACGAGCCCCCATCAACGAAAACTGAAGTGTACGCGGAATAGGTGTTGCTGTCATGGTCAGCGTGTCTACATTGACCTTTATCTGACGCAATTTTTCTTTTACACTTACTCCAAACTTTTGTTCTTCATCGATAATCAGCAAACCCAGATCATGGAACTTTACACTTTTACCGATAATCTTATGCGTACCTATCAAAATATTGACAGTACCAGCTTCCAGCTCCTTCAGAATACGGGATGTATCTTTAGCTGTACGGGCACGGCTCAGATATTCTACCTTACAAGGCATCCCTTCCAGACGTTTACAGAAAGTCTGGTAGTGCTGATAAGCCAATACAGTAGTAGGAACAAGCACAGCGACCTGCTTATTGTCGGCCACGGCCTTAAATGCGGCACGTATGGCAACTTCTGTTTTTCCGAAGCCCACATCACCACACACAAGGCGATCCATCGGGCGATCGCTCTCCATATCGGCTTTTACTTCCTGAGTAGCTTTCAACTGGTCGGGAGTATCCTCATAGAGGAAGCTTGCCTCCAGTTCATGCTGCATGAAACTGTCCGGACTGTACTTAAATCCTTTTTCCTGCTTACGCTGTGAATAAAGTTTAATCAAATCACGGGCAATATCCTTAATCTTAGTCTTGGTACGTTCCTTGATCTTTTCCCATGCTCCCGTACCCAATTTACTGATACGAGGCTGTTCACCTTCTTTTCCCTTATATTTGGAAATCTTATGCAGAGAATGAATAGAAACAAATACCACATCATCGTTCTGATAAACCAGCTTGATGACTTCCTGCGTTGTATTCCCGTTCGGGATACGCACAAGTCCGGCAAACTTTCCGATTCCATGATCAATATGCACCACATAATCACCCGGTTCGAACATGTTAAGCTCTTTCAAAGAAAGTGCAACCTTACCACTTCTTGCCTTATCACTGCGCAGATTATATTTATGAAAACGATCGAATATCTGATGATCGGTAAAAATACAGCAATGCAACGTGTGATCGACAAATCCTTCGTGCAAAGTACGGTCTACAGCTGTAAAATCTATTTTATCACCACGCTCACGAAAGATATCTGCCAGTCGGTCGGTCTGTTTTACACTGTCAGAACATATATAGATGGAATACCCCCGCTGTAAATAATCTGTCAATGAACTTGCTACCAAATCGAAATTCTTATGGAAAATAGGCTGTACAGACGTATTGAACTTCAGTGTAGCCTGAGGTGTCCCCGTTGCCTTATGTCCGAAATCAATCCGCCGGAACTCCAGTGATTCTACCGTAAACTCAGCACCGTCTATCAGCTTCCGCTCCAAATTCATCAACTCAGTCTGCTCTCCTTCATATGCGGTCAGTGCCTGAGGCGAGAGGGCCTCATCATGAATTGTCTGAATACGTTCGCGTACCCACAATAAATCTTTTACCCATAAAACAGTATCACGCGGAATAAAGCTCAGGAAACTGATATCGCCATCCATAGCCTGTGCCAGTTCCGGAACAATACTTACCGAATCTTTTTTCTCACGCGACAGCTGGCTTTCTACCTCAAAGGTACGTATACTGTCAATCTCATCACCGAAAAAGTCTACTCGGTAAGGATATTCAGAAGCGAAAGAATAGACGTCGATGATACTACCGCGTGTAGCGAACTGTCCCGGTTCATATACATAGTCAACATGTTCGAAGCCATAATCCGAAAGTGTTTTGGTAATTTCATCCGTATCAATGTGCTGTCCGACAGTCAACTTCAGTGTTCTGTCACTCAGTATCTTCGGTGAAACGACCTTCTCGGCAAGCGCATCGGGATAAGTTACAACTGTTACCGGTTCATTCTTTTCCAGCCTGCTCAACACTTCAGTACGGAGTATTTCATTGGCTGCATCTTTTTGACCGTATTTAATAGCCCTGCGATAAGATGAAGGGAAAAATAAAATCTGTTCATCACCGTTCACCTGCACCATATCATGATAAAAATATCCGGCTTCCTCCTGATCATTCAAGACAAAAAGATACACGCCCGGTACCGACTTGATAAAGCAGGAAGCAAACAACGATGCACACGAAGCATGTGTTCCCTCTAAAAATACAGTACGGATATCATTATTTTTTAAAGTATTCGCCAATCCTTCCAAAGCCGGATGACGAGTATAACGCGATTGAAGTTCTGTTATTCCCATTGTTATCATCAATAGTATAGTCACATCTTCCTGACCTCGCCGGCAGAAGATTACTCATATAATAAACAATGCAAAATTATAAAATAATTTCAGTACAGAAGAATATAAACCCGAGCTTGAAGAAAAACAAAAGCTTTTTTAGATTTTCAAAATAAGAAATTTTATCCATAAAAAACGGAAAGAATGAATAACTTTGCAGAAAAACCAATTTCTTAACAACAAAAAGATAAATAAAGGAAATGACAAGGTTTAAGAAAATAGTAGCGGTAGACGAAACGCTGCTTAATGAAGAAGCCCTACAACAGCTGCAAAAGCTGGGAGAAGAAGTAGTGGTATATCATGATTTTCCACAAGACGAACATATCGTAACCGAGCGTATCGGTGATGCCGACTGCCTGTTAGTATCATTCCGTACACCTATCAGAAAAAGTGTACTCGATGCCTGCCGCAATATACAATACATAGGCATGTGCTGCACACTCTATAACCCGGAAAGCTGTAACGTGGATGTTATAGAAGCCCAACGAAAAGGAATTACCGTACTCGGAGTAAAAGATTATGGCGACGAAGGAGTTGTAGAGTATGTAATAAGCGAACTGGTACGATTATTACACGGATTTGGAGGCATACGCTGGCGTAAGGAAAGTACTGAACTGACCAGACGGAAGACAGGAATCATCGGAATGGGTAAAACCGGACGAATGGTTGCCGATGCGCTGAAGTTTTTCGGAGCAGAAGTCAGCTACTTCAGCCGCCACAGAAAAGCAGATGCAGACAACGCCGGATTTGTGTACATGCCACTCGATGAACTGTTGGATAAAAATGAAATAATCTGCACATGTATTCCTCGTAACAATTATCTGCTGGGAAAAAGAGAATTTTCCATTTTAGGCAATAGCAAAATTGTAGTGAATACTTCCGTAGGACCGACATTCGATGTTGCTGCCATGAAAGATTGGCTGAATGAGTCACCCGACAATTATTATCTTTGTGACGCGACAGGAATGGGCAACGTATACGAAGAACTGAAATCATGCAGTAATCTTTTATATACGCCCTATATTTCAGGGAAGTCCATACAAAGTGTCGAAAGACTTTCACAAAAAGCTTTGGCCAACATAGAGTCTTACCTTACGGCATCAGCCAATAATAAATAATACTTTAATATTATTCGACCAATCAACTATATGTACAACGACATCATTGAATTTCTTGATAACAAACGGCTTAAAGAAGCTCTTGTACAACTTACAGCTTTGGCGCATGAAGCAGACAACTGGCAATTAAGTTCTGAAATAGAAAGTTTGCAGACTACTTACAGTTATATGCTGCAATATGCGGCACAGGGTATGGAAGATCCGGAACGCAACAAATTATACCATCAGTTACTCCGTACAGCATACGAACTTGCCGACCGCACCGAAGCCACACGTAAATATCGTACTGGAACAGGATATATGCATGGAAAATATTACAGTTTTCAGCAAATTCCACCACATTCTTATCAGGAAATCTGTCTCAGTCTTGAAGCTTTCAGCGAAAATCTGGGAATGGCCCAGATAACAGTCATGGACGAAGAACGGCGTAGTGAAACAGTTAACAAGCTATATATCGAGCATGAAAAGTATGTTACTGAGTTATTCGATATAATATGGATTTCTACACATTGGACAGATGAAGACTTGTCGGGTGCAAATTCCATATTGGAATCACTGCTCGTTCCTGCCAACGATGTAGCTGTAATGATAAGTGCAGTCACTTTAAGCCTGATACAAGTATTCGACAACCGGAAGTTCCAATTCCTTATTAAGGCATATCAGACACACAGCGAAACAATAGTTGTCCAACGTGCTTTGATTGGAATTGCCCTGACAGCCTATTATCAGGAAAAAAGGTTAAAGCTATATCCGGATCTACAAGCAGCCTTATCATTACTAAGCGACTCTACCCCGATCATTAAGGAACTGAACAAACTTCAGACCCTCCTGCTCCTTTCCCGTGAAACGGAAAAGATAGAAAAGAAACTGCGTGAAGAAATTATTCCCAACATGAAGATTTCTCCGGAAATGCTGAACCAAAATCAGAAAATCATTGATCTGGAGGATTTGGAAGACAAGAATCCTGAATGGGAGAAAGAAATGAAACGTGTCGAAGAAAGTATACGCGAACTGGGAGAGTTACAGCTGGAAGGAGCAGATACCTACCTGAGTGCCTTTGCCCAACTGAAATCGTATCCGTTTTTCCGTCAGGCAGCACACTGGTTTTATCCATTCGACCGCCAGCATCCTGACATTGTGAAACTATTCACCAATCACAAGTCTACAGAAGGCAAATCGCTTATAAATCTGCTTATGGAATCAACCATGTTCTGCAATTCGGATAAATATTCTTTCTGTCTTGCTTTAAAGGATATTCCCAAACAGCAATTAGAGATGTTTACGGCAGAAGCTACCGAACAAAACCAAATACTGAAAGAAGGAAGCGAACAATTTGCAGAAACAATAAAAGGAGAAAAAAAGCCAAGCAATATCAGCCGTCAGTACATACACGACCTGTACCGCTTCTTCAAGTTATGGATGTATCGCAGTGAAATGCACGATATCTTTACAGACGATTTGTCACTTTGGAAATGTGAAGCTCTGAAACCGTTGATGCATACTCCGGAAAACCTGAAACAAATAGCCGACTATTTATTTTCTAAAGACTATTTTCAGGAAGCATGCACGATATATTATGACGAATTATGCAACAAGGGAAAAGGCGATGCCGACTCCTGGCAAAAGACCGGATTCTGCCTTCAGAAAATGAAAAAATACACCGAAGCATTGCAGGCTTACGCTCAGGCAGATTTATTGAAACCTGAACATATATGGACGTTAAAGCAAATGGCACAATGCCATAAGAAATTACATCATTATCAAGAAGCACTCGACTGTCTGTACAAAGTAGAAACAATGCAACCCGACAACTTAAATTTGCTTCTGCAAATAGGACAATGTCTTGCCAGCCTGCACATGTACGACAAAGCTTTGTCTTATTTCTTCAAAGTGGAATATATGGAAACTGCTCCGGCAAATGCACAAAGAGCCATCGGATGGTGTTATTTCATGACAGGAAAATATGCTGAAGCTGCCCGTTTCTTCGATAAACTGCAACAGGCTGACGAAGTGCTGACTTCCGACTGGCTGAATGCCGGACACGTATATCTGGCACAAAACAATATACCCAAAGCACTGGAATGCTACAAACAGGCAGAAAGTCATTGCCAAAGTCACGATGAATTCATACAGCTTTACTTAGCAGACAAGGAAGCCTTGCTGCAACAAGGCATATCAGAAGAAAATATTTATCTGGTTCCAGATATGCTCTAACACAAAAATCCCCTTCTTCAGTTTTGCTCAATACATGGAAAACCGAGGAAGGGGATTTTGTATCGTAATATTCAGAATCAGATAGTCATTTTAAGAATCTTACCACCCCATTCCGGTAAGTCAACAGCAACAGGCTTATCACTTGCGAATGAGATAGTTTCGGCTTTTCCCGACAACAGATCCGTTGCCTGAACTGTTTTATATTCCGGTATCTGCAAATATTCGAAAGCATGATAAGGAATGTTCACAGACAGATGGACGGGCATATTGTCGAAATTCACCAAAACCAGCAATACTTCATTTTCATATTTACGAATAAATACATACTGACGGTGCTCATTCATCAGCCAGTTTCCTTTATTCGCATACATCAGATCGAAAAATGCTCCATGTGATATAGCCTTTTCCTCACGGCATAAATTCAGGACATGCTGATAAAAACTGCGAAGCTCCTTTTCCTTATCATTCAGTAAATGCAAATTATAACGTCCGTGATTACTCCACCGGCGGATAGTATCCACACTCCAGTAATCAAAAATAGTAGTTCGTCCGTCACGGCCACTGAATCCTTCGCTATCCATTCCTCTTTCTCCCAGTTCCTGACCGAAATAAATCATCATAGGATTGGTGTTCATACAAGCCGAAACCAGCAAAGCAGGAAGAGCCTTACGTGCATCGCCTGCAAAGAAATCGGAAGCAATACGCTGTTCATCGTGATTTTCCAGGAAGTTCAGCATGTGCGGCTGTATATCGTCCACACTCCTGTCTCTTATACACATCTCC
>ERZ1504222.242-NODE-242-length-13154-cov-7.046416_pt1 | contig 13154 bp, 10 predicted proteins | sample MGYA00575512_ERZ1504222 | MGnify/ENA primary metagenome ERZ1504222 (study PRJEB39906, sample SAMEA3182094) | gut metagenome | biome: human; feature: gut; material: Stool; isolation source: human stools | place: Canada | collected 2012-02-21 ...
CAAATCATCTATGAGATTGCCAAACAATTAGTTGGCTATTTTCTGAATATCCCTATTTAATAAAATTATCTCTATATCAAAAGGATTTACCACCGGCCAATGTACTTCATCTGCATTATCTTACGTTGAGGAAATTGACAACATTCTAAATAAAAAAGAAATCCTAATCAAGGCTACATTCGATAAGGAAAAATCCACAATTTGGAATGGCGAGTATCTTGTTACTCTGTTCGTAGCAAATAAGATTAGAGATTTTATTAAAGGATATAACATAGCAAATATTACAGATAAATATTTTTTGGACAAATGCATTCAACTATACAAGAACTTTCTACAAAAGATACAAAAAATTGAAATCAATTTGTCTGACAGTAGGTCTATACAGTTGGCAGAAACTCTATTCATGATTCATGAATTTATGGCAAAAAATGAGAAAGGACTAGATTTCTTTGAGTATTTTATCTCAAAATCATAAATAAAGTAGCTGAACGAACATAGGCTTCGTCTATATTTAGTACCTTTGCAGAAGAAAAAGCGGTCTTTGATAAGTTTGGTACACCGAAACATCATTTGAACTTTTGTCCGGCGTGGTGCAAACCATACTCTTGAAAGAAAGTAGATTCGCCGGATATCTTCTCGCTTGCCGAGGAGATGAAAATGTTAGTACGTTAACGTGATAACACTGTATTTTCTATTATTCATATTATTTAAAAATTTTAGTATTTATATTATGGTAGTTTTTACATAAAGAAAAGATGTTTGGGTAAATCAAGCCTCAAAGACTGCTTTCATTTAAATTGAAAATAAGGATGGATAAGAAACAAATAGTCAACCAGGCATCTATGCTTAAATCAAAAGAAGATTTGCTGAATCTCCTCAATCGTATTAAAAGAGACGAAATCGAGGAGATGGGTATTGACGCTTCTAAGTTTCATCCATTCACAATGCGCCACATAAATTATTATTGTAGCCCTAATAATGTATTCCATCGTTATCGCCAGTTTCATATCAAGAAAAAATCTGGTGGTACACGAGTAATTACAGCTCCAAGAAATCGTAGTTTTATGATGATGTTACAAGCTGTAAATAAAATTTTGAAAGCGATATACACGCCTTCTGATTATGCTATGGGCTTTACTGAAGGAAGATCTGTCGTTTCCAATGCAACCATCCATAAATGCCGGAACTATGTTTTCAATATTGATCTGAAGGATTTTTTTCCAAGTGTAGAACAATTCCGTGTATGGAAAAGACTCCAATTAAAGCCCTTCAACTTTCCGAAGCAAATAGCAAATATTATTGCAGGCCTTTGCTCTATGCGTCAGGAGAGAGATGTCATTGACGAGACAAAGGTGCATGAAAATGACAAAAGATATAAATATGTTTTACCGCAAGGTTCCCCCGTGTCACCAATTATTACTAATATGATATGTGATACGTTGGATAGACGTTTGGCGGGATTAGCACGTAGATTTGGCCTTTATTATTCTCGATATGCCGATGACATAACTTTTAGCTCAATGCACTATGTATATGCTCCTAATGGTAAATTCCGTACTGAATTGTGCCGTATAATTTCAGAACAGGGTTTTACTCTCAATGATGACAAAACACGTATTCAAAAGGTTGGTGCACGTCAAGAGGTAACAGGTATTATAGTTAATCAAAAACTTAACGTTACGAAAAAGTATGTTAGGGATATTCGCAATATACTTTATATTTGGGACAGATATGGATATACTGCTGCAATAACCAAGTTCCTTCCTAAATACAAGGCAGCTAAAGGTCACGTCAAAAGGGGGAATCCAGACTTACAGAATGTCATTGATGGAAAACTCATGTATCTGAAAATGATTAAAGGTGAACAAGATTCTGTCTACATCAAACTATACACAAAATTTCAATCACTCGTAAATCGAGATACATCTCTTGATAAAACTAATATCTATGGAATTTCTTATGTGGAGACTACTCCTATCTTAAAATTTGAGCTTATTAATGGGACGATTGTTGATTTTGTTCACGATGAAGGTGGTAAACGTCATGTCGAATTTATTTTGGGCGAAGAAAAACAATATGCTACAATCATGTCTGTCGTAAAGGCAGATGAGGTAAAAGAGAATTTAGCTATTTCTAACTGTAGAAATTATAATGGTGAAATGTTTTGGCTTGTTCATAAGGCTGATAAAGTGACTGTTCCTACCAAACCAATAATTAATATCGATGAGTTAAATAATGACTTAGATACATTATTGAAATTACCATATGGATGATAAAATAAAAGCTACTGTTCATAAGATAAGGCTTCTTGCAGAACAAAATTCAGAGTTCTCACAGGAGATGCGGAAACTGTTTGGAAAAACGGCTTCCGCATCTCCTGTGAATATTAGCTCGAATCTATCTTCTGATATTACTGCGATAAGATCCGCTTTGGAAATAAGGGCTAATGAAAGTATTACATATAAGTTCGTCAGGAATCAAAGGCTACGCGACCAACTTATCATAGATAACCTAAGAATGGAAAACGCAGCCTTAAATTTACAGGATCCAGAATCCGACCGTTTTTATGTATTCTGTGTTAATGCTTTTTATCAAGTAGAGAATATCCTTAATTATTTTTATCACACAGCCTTTCCAGACGTAGAATCTTTATTGAAGGAAATAGAAGATGCCACAAAAGATGAAAAAAATGATTTCAAATTCAGACGAACTGGAAAGGAACAGAATGTCGGCAGTATTCCCGTCGCTCATAAACTTAATGCATTTTTTAATGCAAACCTGCCAGAAGACAGGTCCTTGAAATGGTCTATTGGTACTCTACGACAAGTTAGAAATGAAGGGGAACATAGATGCGACATCATTAGACAAGAAAAAGATGAAGACAACAACTTGTATAAATTTTTCAAGTCCAAAACATTTAATTATGTAAGGATAGACCTTATCAAATTTGTGAACGCTATAGAGTATAAACTTAAAAATCCAACCAAGGAAGAAAAATTAAAATCTGAAATTAAGTCAATTTTGCCTAGTGCTTGTTATGTTTTGTTGAAAGGAAAAAGTGAATCTCTCCCTAACAATTTATTAGCAAAGGTTAGACATCTTAAAAATGGTGATAAGATAATTCTAACTGTAGTTGGTAATAAAATAAATGATGTGTGCGAATTGAGTACATGAAGTGGATTTGCGGTTTCGCGAATGCACAAGGTGTTGTTATGTATTTTGGCGCAGATGGCGACCATTAGGCCTAAAAGATAGAAGAAGACGACTATTGAAAGATATTCCTGACAAGGAGGGCAACTACTTTGGACTGGTAGTTTGCTCTCTATTTCTGTGGCTCATATCATTGGATTATATGAGGCTGTGTCAGGACGTGCTACATTATGCTGTCGTTTTCGGCGTCGAGTAGACGGGCGCGGATGCAGTCGTCGTAATAGTCGATCAGCATGCATTCGTCGGGGAGATTGCCGAATTCCGTTTTGTTCTCTTCCGAAAATCCTTTCTGACCGAGTATGAGCACACGCCATACCTGTTCCCTGACGACAAGTTCTTCCATGAACTTTTTGTCATGCTTGAGTTTCTGGTACTCCTGAGTGAACCGTAGCGGCTCGGTGATGCCGAGCAGGGTTTTCATGCGGCCTTTGATGTTGCTGAACAGCATGCGGGTGTTGTTGATCAGCGTGGAGTATTGTTCGGGCGTGAGCGACCCTCCGTTGGCGTCATATTCCTTTATGAGGGTCTGCATTTCGGCGGTATTGAATGTCTCTTCCTCCTTGTCGCCTTTCGAGCATGATGTGATGACTGCGAGCAATGCGATTGCGAATAACGAAAGCAGTTTTTTCATTGACGTAATTCTTTAGGACAATATTCTATGGACGGCGTGTCGATGGCTTCGCGAAGATAGTTGCGTACATCTTCCCAGCGATAGAAGGGGAAGATGTCGCTCGGCATGTCGATGGCGATTTCCTTCTCGTTCATCATGAATTTGACTATGACATCGCCCTGTTTGTTCTTGAAAAACACCATCTGCATATTGGAGGCCATGGGCGAGATGTTGTATGACTGCCACACGTCGGCTATGTCGTCGAGGCCGGCCGAATAGCCGTGACACCCGGTGAAACGCATCAGGGCGGCGAGGGGCACGATGTTGCCGTCGTGGCCGAAGCGTAGGGTGGCGCCGTGCTTGCCGTTGTTCACGTAGTCGTCGGCGGTGTCGAGAATGTTGCGCATGAGATTTTTGGCGTTGTCGACATTGAGTCCGTCACTGCGCGGATAGCTCGAATTCTTGATGTAGAAAGAGGCGTTGACTGCTTCCCACAGGTCGTATAGCTCGTCGGCGGTGAACAGGCTGAGAAAATCGGCCTGCGTCTCCATGTTCTGCATGTCGACGGCAATCCAGTAGAGTCCCCACATCAGATCGTCGGTAAAGATGTTCTGTGTGATATAGCGTTCGTCGTTGAAAAGCGATGACATCAGACGGTCGGGATTTACTTTCCCCTCGCGCCATTTCTCGTATTCCTGCTGCCAGGGGAGACGTCCCTTGTTGTCGTTGAAATCCCACGACGGCGGCTCGCTGTAGCAAAGATACTTCATATTGCGGGCATTCGACTCTTTGGGGATTACAAGCGACGGGTCAAGTTCTTTCAGTCCCTCGATGAAATTGAACATCGAGTGCGCGCAACGCATCACCTGGGTTGAGGCGGCTGTGATTTCGGCATCTTTGGCGAATGCCTGCGGATAGGCCCTGTACATGCGCTGTGCTATGTCGTGATGCTGACGTGCGCCGAGCGGTGTCAGTTCGCCCCCGCGTCCTTCGGCCTCCTCCCATACGTCAAGTAGCTTTGTGTACGTATCCTCTCCGAGCGGCGACAGCTTGCCGGCGTCGTGTGCCTTGCGCATCACGTCAATCACGTTTCTGTAGTCCTGGTCGGCGATGAGGTAGCGCGAGCCGTGGCGTCCGTAATGGCTCACATAAAAAGGTGTATAACCTTTCGGCGCGGGAGTGTTGGCGCTCTCGGTCACCGGATAGGCATAGTAGACGCCGCCTGCTTTTTCGGGGGTGTCGGCAACTTCTTGACGGGCTTTCTGTGAATATCCCGTAAGACAAGTCAAGGCAAAAAGCCCGATCAATAGTTGTTTCATCATTTCGAGGGAGAATTATATGATTATGGAGAGAGAGGGAGGGTTATTACATTATGCCGCGTTCGCGGAGCTTCTTCTGCCATGCCCACGCCGAGCGCATTGTGTCATCGATGGGGGTTTCGGCTTTCCAGCCGAGCACATTGTTGGCGTAGGAGGGATCGGCCCATACCTTCTCGATGTCGCCGGCACGGCGTCCTACCACTTTGTAAGGCACTTTCACTCCGGTAGCGCGTTCAAATGAATCGAGGAGTTCTTTCACGGAAAGACCCACACCTGTGCCGAGGTTGAAGATTTCAATCTTTTCGTCGCTCTTGTCGGTAAGCATGCGTTCTACGGCGATGACATGGGCTTTGGCGAGGTCGACCACGTTGATGAAGTCGCGTATGCAGTAGCCGTCGGGCGTGTTGTAGTCGTTGCCGAACACGCTAAGCTCCTTGCGGATGCCGATAGCGGTCTGGGTGACGTATGGGATGAGGTTCTGGGGCACACCGTTGGGGAGTTCGCCGATTTCGGCCGACGGGTGTGCGCCGACGGGGTTGAAGTAGCGCAGGATGACGCTCTTGAACGGTGCGCCGGCATTGATTACGTCGGTGATGATTTCCTCGGAAATCTGTTTCGTGTTGCCGTATGGAGATGTCGCTTTCTTGATGGGCGACTGCTCGGTGACGGGATTCACGTCGGGCTCGCCGTAGACGGTGCACGATGACGAGAACACGATGCCCTTGACGTGGTTGGGTGCCATCAGTTCGAGCAGGTTCATCAGCGTGTTGAGGTTGTTGCGGTAATACAGGATGGGTTTCTGCATTGACTCACCCACAGCCTTTGATGCGGCGAAGTTGATGATGCCGCGTATGTCGGGATAGTCTGCGAAGAGTTTGGTCAGTGCGGCCATGTCGGTGCAAGATGCCTCCACGAAGTCGGGGCGGATGCCGGTGATGCGTTCGATGCCGTCGAGCACATCGATATTGGAGTTGGACAGGTCATCGATGATGACCACAGGATAGCCTGCCTGCTGGAGTTCTACCACGGTGTGCGAGCCGATGTAGCCGGTGCCGCCGGTCACGAGGATGCGTTCTTTTTTGGTTGACATAAGTAATGTTGGTTATGAATGTAGTTAGGTTAATTGGTGCAAATGTAGTTATAATTGAATTATTTACCAAGATAATTTACTCTCATTTTGCAATTCTTGCAGTCGAAACACAATCGCATCTCAAAGCCTTGGCCTTTGAGTGTCAGCGGTTCGGGAAGTCGGACGTTGCCGTTCTCTTTGAGGCATGCCCCGAGTTCGCGGCGCAGGCAGTAGCGGGTTTCCATAAGCGTCAGTGGAGCGCTCCCGGTCGGTTTTTTCAGTTCGATTGTCGGCTCGATGGATTCGACGCCGCACTCGCGGTAAAACTTGTCGGCGAGCCGGTTGGCCACATTGCTGCGGTGGGTAAGGCGCGCACCCTCCGGCGGTAGTGATTTCGGAGCGTCAGCCGACGGTTTCAATATCGGACGTCGCGCGGCGAGAGTGGCGGTAAGTGCGTCGGCGAGCCGCCGCCTCATGTCCGACAGCTGTGAGGCCGGTATGAACTCGTCGCCGAGACTGTCGGTGTAATCCGCGACAGTGAAAACCGTGCCGCCCCATTTCGAGAGCTGGCGCCGGCGGTGCTCCGTCGGATCGTTCTGCGCTTTTACTACGGGCTGTCGCGCGGTGACAGTCGTTGTGCCCTCGCCATCGATGGTGGCCGAAAGCGCTATCGTGTCGTCGCCGTGGCGTGTAATGGCTATGGATATAGGTATCTCTCTCTTTGCTGAGGGGCGCAAGAGCATATCTTCGCGTTCCTTGTCGAATGAACGGTAAAGTTTTGTTCCCGCCGGGAGTGTCAGCTTTTCCGCCGGGAATATCAAGACCCCGGCTGCGCGGTTTGCTCGGAAACCGCCCGAATGTCCGTCGGGGGTGATATATGAAAGCCCGTCGCCGTTGATAAGCGTTGCTGTCAGTGTGGCTTCGATTGCATCGGGTGTAGTACGTTTCACTTTCCCTACATATTCACCGAGTGATTTGGGCGAGTCAAGTGTGGCGATTGAGTTGGCTGCGCGTACGCCGGTATCGGCATGCAGGAAATAATCGGTGTAACCGCGGTTGAACGATTTCCTCAGATCTGGAGTGAATGTAGCCCTCACGATGCCGCGCGAAGCCCGGCAGTAACGGTCAGGATTGGCCTCGATAAGCCGGTCGAGTGCGTTCCGGTAGGCCAGTGTGACCTCCTTGACATAGGACGCGCCTTTCAACCGTCCTTCAATCTTGAACGATGATATGCCCGCATCGGCCATCTCGCCGAGGTATGCGAGGCGGTTCATGTCGCGCAACGACAGGTAATGCTTCTTCCCGACGATATTGCCCTCGCCGTCGACGAGCGTATAGGCCAGACGGCACATCTGCGCGCAGTTGCCGCGGTTGGCGCTACGTCCGGTCAGCACCTGGCTCGCACGACAATCGCCGCTGTAGCTGACGCACAGGGCGCCATGCACGAACGCTTCGAGCGGCACGTCTGTGGCGGCATGGATTTCGCGTATCGTATCAATGCCGGTCTCGCGGGCGATGACTATCTGTGACATGCCGCAATCCTGAAGCCAGCGCGCCTTTGCAGCATCGCGGGTGTCGCACTGGGTGCTCGCGTGCAGCTGTATAGGTGGACGCCGCATTTCAAGAATGCCCATATCCTGTACTATCAGTGCGTCGACACCGGCTCCGTAAAGTTCCCACAGCATTTTCTCCACGTCGTCAAGTTCGCTGTCGTAGATAATTGTGTTGACGGTGACATAGATTTTTACGCCGAACGGTGCGGCAAATTCCACAAGGTTCCGAATATCCTCGATGGAATTGCCTGCCTTGGCACGTGCCCCGTGGCTCGGAGCGCCTATGTATACGGCATCGGCTCCGTGAAGTATCGCCTCGCGCGCTATCTCAGTGTTGCGCGCCGGAGCAAGCAGCTCGAGCGGACGCGGTGGCTGTGTGATTGCTGTGGCTGACATACGGTTATTTCATTAATGCGAGGTCGGAAAGATTGAACGGAGTCTGCTGGTAGACGTAGTAGTTGAGCCAGTTGGAAAACAACAGGTTGGCGTGGCTGCGCCATTTTACTGCCGGCGCGTTGGCGGGATTGTCGTCAGGATAGTAGTTGCACGGTATCTTCGGATTTATGCCCTTGTCGAGGTCGCGGTGATACTCAAAGTCGAGTGTCATCGGCGAGTATTCCGAGTGACCGGTGATGAAAAATTCCCGTCCGTCGCGCCCCATTACGATATAGACTCCGCTCTCGGGGCTGTCGGCCAATATCTCTAATCCGTTGCGTGCCGTGATGTCGGCGGGATTGACGGTAGCGTAGCGGCTATGAGGCACATAGAACGTGTCGTCAAAACCCCGCATAAGCTGGTTGAGCGGGTCGAGGCAGCGGTGGCGGAACACGCCTGATATTTTCTCGTCGAGCATCACTTTGTCGATGCCGTAGAAATGGTACATGGCCGCGAATGCCGCCCAGCATATATATAGCGTTGAGGTGGCATGCGTGCGCGCCCAGTCGAAAATCTCGGTCAGGCGCTGCCAGTAATCCACATCTTCAAATCTGAGGCGTTCGACCGGCGCTCCGGTCACAATAAATCCGTCGTAATAATTCTGCTCGATTTCGTCGAAGGTCTTGTAGAACGCCGCAATATGTTCTTCCGGAGTGTTGCGTGAGTCGTGCGCACCTGTGTCGACGAGGTCAAGTTCAATCTGCAGCGGCGTGTTCGAGAGAAGGCGCAGCAGGTCGGTCTCGGCCATAATCTTGAGCGGCATGAGGTTGAGCACAGCTATGCGCAGCGGACGTATGTCCTGCGTCGACGCACGGCGCTCGCCCATCACAAATATATTTTCTTTTTTCAGTTGCTCCACCGCAGGGAGCGATTCATCTACTTTTACCGGCATCTATTGTAATTGTAATTATTGGATTTACATATAAGAAAGTATGACAGATGATGTCTGTTAGTTGCACCTATGTTCGTTTCAGGCGGTCGAGCATGGCGTAGGCTTCGTTGCGTCCGGCGTTGATGAGCGCGGGGACGTGTACGTCGCTGTTTACGACGAGGCGGGTTCCGGCGTCGACAAGTTTTTTCCATTTGTCGGTGTGCGGGAACATGCGGTTGTGCTGGTGCCACGCCTTGGTGTTGATTTCGACGACGAGACCGGCGGCGGTCACGCGGTGTATGAGGTCGTCAAGGAGTGCCTGATACCACGGTTCGCTTTCGATGCCGGGTTGGAAGTAGCCGGCATTGCAGCCTACCTTGTCGAGATGGCCTATGATGTCGAATCCTCCGGTCTCGACCATGCGTCCCGACCGGCTGTAGAATGTCTCCACTACATAACGGATGTCGTTGTGGAAATATTTATCCATCTTTTTACGGAAGTTCTCGAAATTGCCGTCGATGTCGACATATTCTCCCGACTGGCACGGTATGAAATGTACCGAGCCGATGGTGTAGTCGAGATGCAGTGACGCGAAATATTCATGCGCAGGCCCCCACTCGTCGCCGAGATAGTCGATTTCCATCGCGCGGTAAAATTTCACACGGTCGCCGTAGGTGTCGCGTATACGGCGGTACTCCTCGTCGTAGCGGGCGACGTTGTCGCGCAGCATATTGCACGGCGACGGTATCGTGATAGGGGAGTGGGGCGAAAATCCGTAGTGCGTGAACCCGTCTTCGACCGCTTTTCGGGCGAAGGCCTCCATGGTGGCGCGTCCGTCGCAGAATTCCGTATGCGAGTGCAGCGTATACAGTCGGCTGTCGCATATATCGGCAAGTATTTCCTGTATCATTTTACGTTGCCTCCCGTTTCTGCTCTTATGACATCGTTGGCCACGCGCCTTAGCTGGGCTTCGGCCTGTTCCATGTCATCTTCCATTGTCAGTATCTCTGGGCCTACGCCCGTATTGCCGTTACCGTATTCTATTCTCAATGCTGCAAGTCGTTTCTTGGCCTCGTCGGTAGCTTTTTTAAGGCTGACGTATTGCTCCATAAGGCCGGCGGCATGCTCCGACGTGAACTGGCTGTAACGCGTAAGCACCCTGCCGTCGGGCAAAGAGAGCTCGAACTGGGGCGCACGTTTCTTCACGCTCTCCTTCACATTGTCGAGAGCCTTGCGCACGTTGGTGAAATCGGCGCCGGCAGGCCATGTGTCGCGTATCGAGCGCAGACTCGCGCGCTGTGCGAGAGTTGGGTCGTCAAGGTCGACGTTGACACGGCTTTGCGACGGTATGAACATGTATATGGTGATTTTGTCGCCGAGACGGTTGCGGTCGGAGGCCCAGAATCCGGCTCCGGTCAGTTCGTCGATAGCGAGCATGTAGTCGTCGTAGGGCGAGTTGTAGGGCATCCCTATGTTCTGTGGCTGGAGGAACTCCGTGCCGTTGTTGCGCGATATGAATATGTCGAGTCCGCCGAGCGACTCCTCGTTGTCCGATGCGAAATAAAGCGTCACGCCGTCGGGCATCAGGAACGGGTAGTTGGCGTCATATCCCTGCCCGAGATGGTCGCCGACGCTTTCCGGCTTCTCCCAGCTGTTGTCGGCAAGACGGTGGATTGACCGCAGGGTGAATACGCTTTCGTCGTTCTGGGCGCCCCACAGCATTTCTCGGCCATCCTCGGTGCAGTATACAACCGTGGGGTCGGAATAGTCCGCGTCTTCCGGTAATATGTCGGGGTAGTTGAGCGAACCCGCTTCGGGCGAGAGCCGGTAGGCGTCGAGAAACGCCTCCTTGTCGACGGTGATGGAGTCGAACACCACAATCTTTTCCACTCGTTCGAGCATGGAGCGGGTGCGCGTCAGTTGCGACGATATTTCATCGGAGTTATCGGGCAACTTTTTCCGTTTGTTTTTCGCTATATACGCCTTGTAGTCGTCGATATTGCCTTCTGCATCGTCGACACGATACTCGCGTATGGCAATCTCGGCAAGTTCAAGCAGCGCATCGTTGGATCCTTTGCGGTGTGCGTCCTCAAACGCTTTAATAGCGTTGGCGTCATCGTTGCGCGCCACAAGGCATTTGCCGCGGAGGTAGTCGACCTGTGCGTTTTTAGGCTGTGCGGCAGCCGCGGAGTCAAGAGCTTCGGTCGCTTCGTCGAGCGCCCCGCGACGTATCATCAGCTCAATGTCGGCCATTGACTTACCCCCTTTTGGCGCGGCTTTCGGCGCACCGATGGCAGCAATGCCCGTTGTCGCGGCAATAGCTGCCGCCATTATATATTTGAAGTACGATTTCATCGGTAGGCATAGTTTGATTTCAATCTACAAAGATACGAAAATGCTGTAATAATACCAAACCAATAAAAATTGCCACCTATTTATAAAAGTTCGTCCATCAAATGTGTGATATCATAGGGTGTTGCAAAACTCGATTTTAGCTGACCGCGGTTGAAAACCGCGGCTACTACATAGCTGATTATCAGGAGACCCCCGCATAGTAGCCGCGGTTTTTAACCGCGGAAAGTTTAGTTCTGCAACACCCTCTACGAAAATGTGTTTACATAGATAGGCATTAATAATTTGTGCCGCTAAAAATTTCTTTGTAACTTTGCAATGCAGACCGTTGTGTAGAGCCCGGTCATGGGCTTGGGGCGGGAAGCGGTAACCGCGGAGCGCTTTGCTCTGCAAAGACATATTGATCAGCGTTTATCAACGCTTGTTCTTGACAGTTAAGAATCTCGCAAATTCTACATCCAAGTCAGGAACGAAGCAGCGGTAGACGCCTGCGAGTATGTAATTCGTGCACCATGTTTCCGCGAGGAAACTCAGGCGTGTTGATTATATACATAAGCGTAGGCTCTGCACGTTGCCGTTCTACTTGGGTGGGCAATGCGAGAGCCTTTAACTGGGAACGGCTACGGTAAGGTCCTGCGCTTTCCTTCATTTATAAACCACTATAATTTGTTGTCAGAGGGAATTATGGTAGCGACTTGTAAGACTGATGCCGCTTTCGCATCGCATATCGAAAACTTTCTATCCACCATAAAAGAATATCTCAAACTACAATAAATAATCAATCAGACATCAATTAAAACAGCAATGAAGAAATTTTTACTCTTCATGCTCGGCGCGCTAATGGCGCTTCCGGGCATAGCCCGCGACTTCACCTACGAGTACGAGGGTCAGACCGTGACCTACACCGTACTGGACGAAGACGCCAAGACCTGCGAGACTAAGGGAGGTTCCATTTTTAGTGGAGGTAATTACGTCTCCGGCAATCTAATAATTCCTGCAACCGCAAAGGATGGTGATATGGAGTATTCCGTCACTTCGATCGGCATGTTTGCCTTCAGTGAATGTTCGGGGTTGACATCGGTGACCATCCCCGAGTCCGTCACCTCGATCGGCGACTATGCCTTTTACTGGTGTTCGGGGCTGACATCGGTGACCATCCCAGGCTCCGTATCCTCTATCGGTAATTCAGCCTTCTACCAATGTTCGAATCTGACATCGGTGACCATCGGTAACTCCGTCTCCTTGATTGGCGCTGCAGCCTTCTACCAATGTTCGAGTCTGACATCGGTGACTATCCCCGGCTCTGTATCCTCGATTGGTAAATCTGCCTTCGAGAAATGCTCCGGCCTGAAATCCTTTAAGGTTGCAGACGGTGAAAGTGAAATCAGTTTTGATGAGTTTGCTTTGGATTCTTGTCCTATTGAGGACCTTTATCTCGGCCGCAATTGGACTTATACCGGAAGTGGCGCACTTTCCACAGGAATCAAGACCCTTACATTGGGCGATAAAGTAACATATGTGCCCGCCAATGCGTTCTCCGGCTGCACCGGCCTGACATCGGTGACCATCGGCAACTCCGTCACCTCGATAAGTAATTCTGTCTTCGAGAATTGCACCGGCCTTAAATCCTTTAAGGTTGCAGACGGTGAAAGTGAAATCAGTTTTGGCGAGAATGCTTTGGCTTCTTGTCCTATTGAGGACCTTTATCTCGGCCGCAATTGGACTTATGCCGGAA
>ERZ1504222.249-NODE-249-length-12886-cov-4.877718_pt1 | contig 12886 bp, 10 predicted proteins | sample MGYA00575512_ERZ1504222 | MGnify/ENA primary metagenome ERZ1504222 (study PRJEB39906, sample SAMEA3182094) | gut metagenome | biome: human; feature: gut; material: Stool; isolation source: human stools | place: Canada | collected 2012-02-21 ...
CGGCAGCGTCAGATGTGTATAAGAGACAGATATCGACCCGCTCGGCGAGCTCGCCGAGTGACATCTTTCGTTTCGCCATCATGACATCTATGTTGATGATTATCGCCATGTCTTGCGTCCCCCCCCCGTGTGTATATTGTATATCGACATTTATTTTTTCTTTAGATCGTGAGTTTTTGCTCTTCGCTCAACCGGGATCCGATCGAGAAGACCTCGGCCGAGAAGAGTACCAGAATCGCCATGACGATGTTCCAGTAGTTGAGCGGGAACGAGGCGGCGACTTGCAGGGGCGAATCTTCGAGAAACGTCCGGGTCGTACTCTGGTAAATATAAGAGCCGACTCCGGTGCAGACTTCGGCCAGAATCAGCAGGAACCCTACGGCACGCGTGTAGATGATGATACGCCCCGGCAGGGGTTGTTCGTCCCGTACCGATTTGCGCAGGATATTGATAATCAGCGCTACCAGGATCAGGATAGAGAGCTTGGCCAGCAGGGCCGGGATGGACAGCAGCAGTATGTAATTGATTCTGTTCAGTGTCCGGACTACTGTCGGGTCACTGTTTTCGTCCGTTTTGACGTAGATATTAACCCCCGTATATTCGGCTTCGGTGGAGATCGATGCGTGTCCGGTTTCTATCGGGAAAAGAGTTTCGTCGCTCTGGGCGTTTTGCAACCGGGCCGCCAAAAAGTAGGTGTGTTGCGCGATACCGTGTTTTTCCTGCATCCGAATGTCTTCGGACGCAGCCTGCCAACCTGTCGCCAGACTCGACGACACGTGGGGCACGAAGCTGTGGATGAATCCTGCGGCCAGAGCCAGGAAATAAAAGATGTAAATGACCAGCAGATGGCGCCGCAGAGATTTTTTCTGTTTTTTGTCCATTTTCGGTTTGCTGAATACGTAATGGAGGTGTTCGACCTGTTTTTAACCTCCGGTGAGGCAAAGATAGTAAAGAACTTCTGCAAAACAAATAATTTTTATCGTTTTTCGATAAAAACGCAATAAAATATAACGAATGATGTTTCTCGTCTGAATACGGAGCGGAATTTTCCGGACTTTTCCCGAACCGGAGATCGGACGGGCAACCCGGCTGAAACCTACCGAAGGTCGGACCGGCAGGGATCATCCCCGTCTTGGAGGCGAGGCCCCTGCAAGTACGGACGATCGAAACGAGAAAGCCCCTCTACGAGCTTCGTTACGCGGGGGAGCCGAAAACAAAAGTTGAGTTTGGTTCTCCGCTCTTCTTGTTATTATCTTTGACTTCTTCTTAGACACTCCATGCCGGCAAAACGCAAATAAAATTTGCTTTTGCACCCGGCTTATTCGTATCTTTGCACGAAATGCAGTCGGCGCGGCCGGAAGGCTTCGCTCTGTTTCCGGCATACGCCGCTACTGTCCGCAGGAAGCCGGGCCGGGGCGTTTTTGTAGGAATGAAACCATTCGGTATCTACGGCTTTCTCCCGGCCCGGCGGATAACCGGCGGATTGTCGTTTCGTTGCATTTGAAATTGAAAAACGCACTGAAATATGGCAGAGAAAACAGGTTACACTTATTATGCAGACCCTCAGCAGGTCGATTTCACACTTCGGATGACCGTTCCGGCTTTGGCGAACGAGGTCCTCAATACGGCGGGTGTCGATGCCCAGCGCAAAGGGTTCGGGATCGATAAGTTGAATAAGGAAAACCGCTCGTGGGTCCTTTCGCGCATGGCGATCGAGATCGACGACCGCCCCGAACAATACACTTCTTATGAAATCGTAACGTGGGTGAACGAGTACAACCGGATGCTCTCGACCCGTAATTTCACGCTGCACGATGCCGCTGGCCGGGAGTTCGGGCGGGCCGTGACGCAGTGGTGCATCATCGACTTGGCGGTCCGTAAAGCGATCGACCTGAACACGGTTATCGGGCCTTGTACCGATACGCTCGTCGATGCCCCTTCGCCGACGGAGAAACCCCGCAAGGTGATGGGGATCACACCGCAGCATGTGATGGAGCACCGGGTGGTTTACAGCGACATCGACTTCAACCGTCACGTCAATACGATGCGTTATATCAACATGATGTTCGATATGCTGCCCATCGAACAGTTGACCGCGATCCGGCCGGTGCGTCTTGACATTCATTTCATGCACGAATGCCGTTACGGGCAAACCCTTACGGTCGGGTACGAACAACGGGACGGCTTGTCGCTGTTCGAGGTTTCGAACGGAGAGGAAGCCGCTGTCCGGGCGGCGCTCGAGTGGCGTTGAGGTGCTGTATTTCGTGGTGGCGGGCAAGGCAGGGAGCCGACCCGAATCGACTTCGTTTCGGTCCGATTTTACGATCGGCTTTGTTCCTTTCTGGAACGGGTTTTGCTGATATAGGGACAAAACCTTTATTATTATGGAAAAGATCAAAGTTGCGAACAAGTACCAGAAAAGTATCGATCTGTTGAACGATGCTTTGGGAAAAGAAATTGCCACCTCGCTCCAGTACATGTATTTCCATGTCCATTTCGAAGATGCCGGTTACGAGTATCTGTCCAAAAAGATGCGGATGATTTCGATTGCCGAGATGCGTCACAGCGAGGAGTTGTCCGACCGTATCCTCTTCTTGCAGGGGGACGTGAATATGAACCCGTCGTTTACGACGCGCCAGATCTCCGATCCCAAGGAGATGTTCCGTTTCGCTATACAGCTGGAACAGAGTACGATCGACAGCTATAACGATGCCGCTCGCATTGCGGCCGAAGCCGACGATTCGGTAACGCACAAGATGTTCCAGGATCTGGCCGTCGAAGAGGAGGAGCACTTGGACTATTTCCGCAACGAGTTGCAGAACCTGCTCGATTACGGCGACAAGGAGTACCTCGCCTTGCAATCTTTTGCACGCAGCAAGGCCGAAGCCGAAGGGAAGGTTTCCGAGTAGTTTTTCCTCGCGGACGCGAGATAATGCGTCCCATACGTGGTTTTTGAATAAAATTTCATATCTTTACACGCGAAAAAAACTATTAACTTATTAAAATAATAGAGATATGAAATTTTATATCCGTATCGTGCTGCTGGCGGCTTTCCTGACGAGTTTGTTGTCGGCTCACGCGCAGTCCCCGACCATTACCTGGGACAGCACTGTGAAGAACCTCGGCGATTCGAATTACGAAGTCGTATTTACGGGTAAGATCCTGCCGGGATGGCATACGTACGACCTGCATTCGGACGTTTCTTCGACCCTGGTGGAGTTCGAGCCTGCAACGGGCCTGACGCTCGACGGCGATCCTTATGAGATCAACGCTTCCAAACGCGAATACGACGATATTTTCGAGGTCGAAATGGGTACTTATTTCGATGAAATCATCCTCGGTCAGAAAGTCACCCTGACGGGTGAGGGCGCCGTATTGAAAGGCAATATCAACTGGCGTTCCTGCGAGGAGGAAAATTGCAATTCGCCCGAGGATTGGGGATTCGAGATCACGATCGGCGATCCCGAGGCGGCCCGGGCATCCGTTGCGGCCGGGGATGCTGCGGATCAACCTGTTTCCGGCGACGGAGCCGGAGAGTCCAAAACCCTGTGGGGTCTGATTATCGAAGCGGTTCTTTGGGGCTTCGCGGCGCTGCTCACTCCTTGTGTATTCCCGATGGTCCCGATGACCGTATCGTTCTTTATGAAAGGCAGCGGATCGCCTGCTGCGGGACGTTTCAAGGCTTCGATGTACGGTTTCTTCATCGTAGCGCTCTATACGCTTCCCATTGCGGCGATCATTCTGATTACGCGTCTGGTGGGCGGCGATGCCGTGACGGCCGACATCTTCAACTGGCTGGCTACGCACTGGCTTCCCAACCTGATCTTCTTCATCGTGTTCATGATTTTCGCCGCATCGTTCTTCGGGGCCTTCGAGATCACGCTTCCGAGCTGGATGGTCAATAAGAGCGACCGGCACGCGGACAAAGGCGGTTTGATCGGTATCTTCTTCATGGCTCTGACGCTGGTGTTGGTGTCGTTCTCCTGCACCGGGCCGATCGTCGGCAACGTCCTGATTCGTTCGACTGCCGGCGAATTCTGGGTGCCCATCGTGACGATGTTCGCTTTCTCGCTGGCTTTTGCTCTGCCTTTTACGATTTTCGCTTTCTTCCCCTCCTTGCTGAAAGACCTGCCCAAGAGCGGCGGTTGGCTCGGTTCCGTGAAGGTCGTTCTCGGTTTTATCGAGGTCGCCCTCGGTTTCAAGTTCCTGAGTATGGCCGACCAGACCTACCACTGGGGGTTGCTCGACCGTGAGGTCTATTTGGCGATCTGGATCGTCGTGTTCACATTGCTGGGTTTCTATTTGCTGGGTAAGATCCGCTTCGCTCACGACGACGAACTCAAGCACGTTTCGGTGACGCGGCTGACGCTGGCCATCGCTTCGCTTTCGTTCGCGGTCTATATGTTTCCGGGTATGTTCGGTGCGCCGCTGAAAGCTCTTTCTGGCTATTTGCCCCCGATGCATACGCAGGACTTCGTGATCAATACGCAGGGTGTCGTTGCCGCACCGTCAGCAACGGCACAGACGACTGAAAAGATCAAATATGCGGATATCCTGCACTGGCCTTACGATCTGCCGGGGTATTTCGATCTGGCCCAGGCCGAAGCCGCTGCCAGGGAGGCCGATAAACCCTTGTTTGTGGACATTACGGGAATCAGTTGTGTGAATTGCCGCGAAATGGAAGCCCGCGTCTGGAGCGATCCGCGCGTGCAGCAGATCCTGCGCGACGATTACGTGCTGGTAGCCCTCTATACCGACGACAAGACCAAAGTGCCCGAGAACGAATGGGTGACCACTGCGGGAGGCAAGGTTCTCAAGGACATCGGCCGCATCAACTCCTACATCGCCCAGACCCGTTTCGGGGTGAACGGACAGCCCAACTACCTGATCCTCGGCCGTGATGGGCAGGAATTGGTTCCCAAGCGGGCTTACAATCTCGACGTGGAGGCATACATCGACTTCCTGAAGAGCGGTGTGGAGGCGTATAATAAAACGAAATAGGATGGATAACGATAACCGGTTCGGGCAGTTCCTCCCGAACCGGTTATCGTTATCTCCTTGTTGCAGGATTCGGTAGGGTATTTGTATTTTTCCTGAAGTTGCCGTGCGCTGTTTATTCGAAAACAGGAGGGCCGTACCGAAGGTTTGAATCCGTTCGGGGATTCGATTTCAGTTATAAATAAAAGTTCGGGGTATGAAAATTTCGATCGTGGGGCCCGCCCATCCGTATCGTGGGGGCTTGGCCGTAATTATGCAGAGCATGGCCCGGGTTTTCCAACATCGGGGCGACGAGGTGAAGATCAAGACTTTCACGCTCCAGTATCCCCGTATTTTCTTTCCCGGCAGGAATCAGACGGTGCAGACACCTCCGCCGCCCGATCTGTACATCGTGCGGTGCGTGAATACGATGAATCCGTTCAACTGGATCGCCGTGGGGCGGTGGATCGCCCGCGAGAAGCCGGATTTCGTGCTGATGAAATACTGGACCCCCTTTATGGCGCCCTGTTTCGGTACGATTGCCCGTTTTGCCAAAAAGAACGGTACGACGCGTATCCTTTGTCAGATCGACAACGTCGAACCGCATGAACGCCATATGACTGACAAGCCGTTCAACCGCTATTTCCTGAGGGCGGTGGACGGCTTTATCTATATGTCCGAGCAGGTGCACCGCGAATTGCGCCGATATACGCAGGTTCCGGCGCTTTTCTCTCCGCATCCGCTTTTCGAAAATTTCGGTATCGTCATTGATCGTACGGAGGCCTGCATCCGCCTCGAACTGGATCCTTCGAAACGCTATGCGCTCTTTTTCGGTTTGATTCGGGACTACAAGGGATTGGACCTGTTGCTCGATGCCTGGAAGATCTACAAGCGGGAGCATCCTGCCGAAGACCGGCGCCTGATCGTGGCCGGTGAGTTCTATGCTCCGAAAGAGAAGTATTTGAAGCAAATCGCCGACAACGGACTGGAGGACGATGTGATTTTGCACGACTATTTTATTCCGGACGAATTGGTGCGTTACTATTTTTCCGTCGCAGATTTTTTGGTGCAGCCGTATCGTTCGGCCACGCAGAGCGGCGTGACCCAGATCGCTTATCAATTCGACCTGCCGATGGTGGTGACCGACGTGGGCGGTCTTCCGGAGATCGTGCCGGACGGTCGTGTCGGCTTCGTCTGCCGTCCCGATGCCGCAGAAGTCGCCCGGGCCATCGACCGTATCTGGCGGGACGATGTGCTCGCGGGATTCCGTGCGAACATGGAAGAGGAGAAGAAGCGCTTTTCGTGGGATGCGATGTGCGATCGCATTACGGAACTTTACCGATTGGTTAAATAGGAAGCGTAGAGGGTCGATCCGATTAAATAGGAACTCTTGTATCTCGAAAAGCGGAATCTCGTACGATCCTCGTCGCTTTAGCCGATAGACTCTTTATTACAAAACCCCCGCTGCAATTTGCAGCGGGGGTTTACTCATCATTTTTCCGGCAGACCGGGGATACGGATTATCGTTATTTCTTGATGTTGGGCAGTTCCAGGCCGTAGTGCTTTTTACGGTCTTCGAGCTTGAGCCAGAAAGCCAGCAGGAAAGCCAATACGCCGAGGCTGGCGAAAATCAGCATCGGAACCGTGTAGTTGTAGCTTACGTGTTCACCGGCTTTGATCGCTTCTCCCACGCCGGGATTGACCTTGTTGAGAACCCAGCCGATGATCATCGGGAAGGCCATCAGTCCGAGGTTCTGGATCCAGAAAATCGTTGCATAGGCAGAACCCATATAGCGGTTATCGACCAACTTGGGTACCGAAGGCCACAGGGCGGCGGGAACCAGCGAGAAAGAGAGGCCGAGCAGGATGATCGCCGAGAACGCGATAGCGGGGGTGAGGGGAACCAGTGCGAAAGTCATGTGGCAGATGAACATCAGGATCGCACCGATCATCAGCATCGTCGCGCCTTTGCCCTTGTGGTCGAGGAACCAGCCGAGGAGCGGAGTCAGAATCATTGCACCCATCGGGAACCAGCGGAAGATGTCCGAAGCCTGCTGGTTGGTGATGCCCAGATTACTTTCGAGCATACCCGTTGCGAAACGCTGGAACGGGAAAATCGCCGAATAGTAGAGCACGCAGAGTGCCGAAACGATCAGGAAGGTTTTGCTGCTGAAAAGGTTCTTCAGATCGGCGACCTTGAAGGGCTCTTCGGTTTCTCCTATCGGGGATGTCTGCCTCGGTTTGTCTGTCGAGTTTGAAGTCCATGACCGAGAAAGCGATGTAGGTCAGCAGGCCGATGCAGAGCAACAGGCCGACAACGGCTACCGGACGTGCTACGCTCGGATCGCCGCCCCAGTTAGCCACCCAGGGCGACAGGCTGAATACGGCGAATACGCCCAGTCGGGCAATAGCCATTTCCAGGCCCATCGCCAGAGCCAGTTCTTTCCCCGTGAACCACTTGACGATTGCACGGGATACTGTCACACCGGCCATCTCCGTACCGCAGCCGAAGATCATGAAGCCCAGGCAGGCGAGCTTCGCGCTGGCCGGAATGTCCGTGAGGAACGAATTGAGGAACTCGTAACCGAATCCGCCTTCATAGAAGTAGTTGCTCAGCCCGTAGAATTTGATACCGGCACCGAGTACCATCAGCGAGGCCGAAAGAATACCCGTAAACCGTACGCCCATCTTGTCGAGGATGATACCTGCGACGAGCAGGAAACCGCAGACGTTCAGAATGAATTCCGAACCGCCGTACAGTCCGAAAATCGTGGGGCTCCAGCCTCGGGTGCTTTCGAGCATGTTCTGCAACGGCGAGAGGACATCGACGAACATGTAGCCGAAGAACATGGTGAGCGCCACCAGAATCAGCGCGGTCCACCGAGCCCACGCCGAGTCGTTCAGTTTCTTTTGAATAGCTTGTGTCATAGTTTATTGAATTGGTTATTGTTAGTTAAAAAGCTTCTGTATGCTCCCCCGTGTAACGTTTGAGGATTTCGTAGGCCGAGGTAATGCCCAGCTCTCCGGCTTTCGAGAGGTCGAGGCAGCCCTTGCGCGTGTCTTTCATATAGATTTGGGTCATGCCCCGGTTGTAGAACGCTTCGGCGAAGAGGGGATTCAGTTCGATGGCTCTCGAAAAATCTTCGAAGGCCTCGGGGAGTTTGCCTGAAAGAGCCAGCAGCGTTCCCCGGTTGTAGTAGGCTTCGGCGAAGTTCGGGAAGAGGCGGAGCGTCTTGTCCAGATCGGCGATGGCTTCGTCGTAATTGTAGGTGCGTGTATGGGGGTTGGTGAGTTTGTTCGCCGGGTCGGAGTCGATCGAAATTCGCTGATAGGGATTGTCCAGGCCCGAAATGAAGTCGATCATTTCGGCCCGTGTCACGGCCCGGTTGAAGTAGAGGAACGGATTGGCGGCATTGTCTGCGATAGCCGACGAATAGGTGCCGACCGAATTGGTGAATTGTCGGATCAGCGATTGCGAAATGGCATATTGTACTTGCAGGAGCCAGTCGCGCGGATTCTGGCTCAGGATTTCGGTATAGCGGCTGTCGAGCATCGCCAAAGAGTCCGCACCGATGTTCGTAGGCCGGTTGGAGAGGACGAGGTAGGGATTGTCCAGTTTTTTCTCGAAGTCTTTGACCCGTTGCAGGGTATAGCGGTTCGACGCCTCGATCCGGGTGGTGTCGGGCTGCATCAGGGTGAAGCGGAACAGGGGTAGCAGACGCATGTTGCTGCGGCCCAGGCTCGGTTGTTCCGAAATGCGGTCGAAGTAGTTGTTGGTGAATTGGTTGTCGAAAGCCAGCAGTTTGTCCATCCGTTGCGTCGTATCGGCATAGATCGAGTAGGTGCTGTCCTTCAGGTGGGATTTGTATTCGGCGATCTTGCGCTGGGCGATCTCTTCGTCCCGTTTCGCAGCCTTGGGGTTATGCAACGCATAACGCAGGGCGCTGCGGTTCAGGTAGGCGTTGGCGAAGTCGGGGTAGAGTTCGATGGCCCGGGTGTAGTCGCGCTCGGCGCCTTCGAGATCGCCCAAGCGGGTTTTGAGCATGGCACGCAGGTAATAGACCTGGACATTGCCGGGGGAGTAGAGCGCCACGCGGTCGAAGTCGTCGAGTGCGCGGTTGTAATCGCCGATCTGGGTGCGGAGAATCGCCCGGTTGAAATAGGTGAACGAGTTGGTCGAGTCCAGTTGTAGCACCCGGTCGAAATCCGCGAGGGCCTGCATCGGACGGTTGGTGTTGGAATAGACCACCGCCCGGTTGAAATAGGGCGGCAGGAAAGCCGAGTCGCAGCGGATCGACATGTCGAAATCGGCTTCGGCTCGGGCATACTCCTCTTTTTGCAGCAACAAGGTTCCGCGTTGGTAATAGCCGTTGGGATTTTCGCGGTTGGTGCGGATCGCCTGGTCGAAATTTTCCAGGGCCCGTACGGTGTCCTTCAGGTAGAGGTAGGCTGTGCCGCGGCCGATGTAGGCGTCGGCTACCTTGTTTTCCTGGAAGATGAATTTGTCGAAATCCTCGATCGCCTCCTCGTATTGCTTGTTCTGCAGGCGCGTATAGCCCCGGCTGTAATAGGCGTCCGGCAGGTCGGGCCTCAGGTCGATCGCCTCGCGGAAATCCTGCAGCGCGTCGTCGTAGTTGCCCATGCGCGTACGGGTCAGCGCCCGGTAGATGTAGGCGGTCGTGAACACGGGGTTTTTGACGATGGCAGCCGAAAAGTCGGTATCGGCACCCAGCAGGTCGTCGAGGTTGAATTTGGCTACACCCCGCAGGAAATAGCCCTCTGCGGCGTCCGGATCGGCCCGCAACAGGATGTTGAGCACACGAATCGCCTCCTGATATTCGCGGTTCATCAGGCAACGGCGGCTGGCCCAGTAGAAGTAGTCTTTGTTGTATTGGGCGTCGGCAGCGGCAGCGTTGCCCAGCAGCGTCCCCAACAGGATGATTTTCAGGATAAATTTGCGCAATGCCACGACACCCCGATTTGGTTGTGATTATTCTTGTTCGTATCCGAAGCGCTTGAGTTGCCGTTCGTTATCGCGCCAGTTCTCGTTTACTTTGACGTACAGCTCCAGGAAAACCTTCTTGCCGAGGAATTGTTCTATGTCCTCGCGGGCCTGTTGTCCGACTTTTTTGAGTTTCTCGCCCTTGTGTCCGATCAGGATGCCCTTCTGGGAGTCGCGTGCGACATAGATGACCGCCGAAATGCGGTCGATCGTCGGTTCCTCCCTGTAGGCTTCGATCGCTATTTCGCAACAGTAGGGGATCTCCTTGTCGTAGTTGCGCAGGATCTTTTCGCGGATTATTTCCGAGGCGAAGAATCGCAGCGTTTTGTCCGTGAGCGTATCTTTGGAGTAGAAGGCTTCTCCCTCGGGCAGCCGTTCCAGAATCAGGTCGAAAAGTCCCTTGATGTTGAAATTCTCGCGTGCCGATACCGGGACGATCGTGGCGGCCGGCAGCAGCGCCTGCCATTTATCGACGAGCTCTTCGAGCTTTTCGGGCGTCGTGAGGTCGATCTTGTTGATTACCGCGAGGGTGGGAATATCGCTTTGGCGGATCTTTTCGAGGATGTCGTTCGAACGGTCGCTTTGTTCCACCGTGTCGGTGACGTAGAGGATTACGTCCGCATCGTTCACGGCGCCGGTGACGAATTTCATCATCGACTCCTGGAGTTTGTAGCTGGGTTTCAGAATGCCCGGCGTATCCGAGAAGACGATCTGGAAATCTTCGCCGCTGACCACTCCCAGAATGCGGTGGCGCGTGGTCTGGGCTTTGGAGGTGATGATCGAGAGGCGTTCGCCTACGAGTGCGTTCATCAACGTCGATTTGCCGACGTTGGGATTTCCGATGATATTGACGAAACCGGCCTTGTGCATAGGATGTCTGTTGTCTGATTCTCACGAAAAGGCAGTGAAAGCGAGGACCGCATAAAACGAACGAACTTGTTTTTCATGCCGGGCCGCCATGCTGCCTGCTCCAAAAATAGTGAAAGCCGAGAGCAATCGCACGGATTTGCACGCTAAGATTGCCGAACCGCCTCCTATCTTTTACAAAGATAGCGAAAAAAATACCCCCTGCCAAATGAAGCGTCATCTTTCTATGTTCAGAAGGAGTCGGTCGGTGGCGTTTTTCGGATAAGGGGGGGGGGCCGAGGGAGGTTGCGGCTCTTTTCGACGCCGCTGTTTTTCCGGGAAAAGCCCGTTATCGGACGGATTGGAAGATCGGGTCGGAAAAAACGCGTTTTCTTCGGTCCTTCGCGTTGTGTTTTCCTCTCCGGTTTTTTCCTATTTCTGTATATTTTTCTTGTACTCGTCTGCAAGGTGTTCCGGACGAATCCGTTCTTCGTGTTTACGGGCGAAGCCTTTCCGGATTTGTCCTGCATTCTGCTTGCCCAATTATGAGCTGACACCGATTTCGGAGAGCATGTGTGAATCGCCTTTTCGCTGCCGGTGCGTGGTTGCAGAGGATGCCGGATTTGCCCGGAAGCGGGTCGATTATATGATAGATGTCATAAGGAAAACCCCTTCGGTTCGGAACCCGAACCGAAGGGGTATAAAGTAGTTGGCGAAGTATTCATCCCGCTTATCTGCGGAAGCCGCGTCCGGGTAATTTGGGCATTTTCATATTGCCTCCGGCGACGGCCTTCATCATCTTGTGCGTGTCTTCGAACTGCTTCATCAGTTTGTTCACCTCGGCCATCGTCGTACCGCTGCCTTTGGCGAGCCTTTCGCGGCGCTTGGCGTCGATGATTTCGGGTTTCTCGCGTTCGAGGGGAGTCATCGAGTTGATGATCGCTTCGGTCTGCTTGAATACGTCGTCCGAGATCTCGACATTCTTGAGAGCCTTGCCCATACCGGGGATCATCGAGGCCAGGTCCTTGAGGTTGCCCATCTTCTTGATCTGCGCGATCTGCCCCATGAAATCGTTGAAGTTGAACTGGTTCTTGACGATCTTCTTCTTCAGGCGGCGGGCCTCCTCTTCGTCGTACTGCTCCTGGGCGCGTTCCACGAGCGATACCACGTCGCCCATGCCCAGAATACGGTCGGCCATACGTTCCGGATGGAATACCTGGATGGCATCCATCTTCTCGCCGCTGGAGATGAACTTCAGCGGTTTGTTCACCACCGCACGAATCGAGATCGCCGCACCGCCGCGCGTATCGCCGTCGAGTTTGGTAAGCACTACGCCGTCGAAATCCAGCCGCTGGTTGAACTCGCGGGCCGTATTCACGGCATCCTGACCCGTCATCGAATCGACCACGAAGAGCGTTTCGCCCGGTTTCACGGCCTGTTTGATCGCCGTGATCTCCTGCATCATCGCCTCATCGACGGCCAGACGGCCCGCCGTATCGACGATCACGACGTTGAAACCGTGCTGACGGGCGTATTTGATGGCATTTTCGGCGATCTGCACCGGATTTTTATTCCCCTCTTCGGTATAGACTTCGACTCCGATCTGTCCGCCCAGCACCTTGAGCTGGTCGATGGCCGCAGGACGATAGACGTCGCCCGCCACGAGCAGCACCTGGCGCCCCTTCTTGCTCTTGAGCATCGCCGCCAGCTTGCCCGAGAAGGTAGTCTTACCGGAGCCTTGCAGACCGGCGATCAGGATGACCGCAGGCGTGCCCTCCAGCTTGATGTCGGTCGCCGTGCCGCCCATGAGTTGTGCCAACTCGTCGCGGACGATCTTGGTAATCATCTGTCCCGGCTTGACGGACTTGAGCACGTCTTGTCCCAGGGCCTTCTGCTTCACCTCGTCGGTGAAGGATTTGGCTACCTTGTAATTGACGTCGGCGTCGATCAGCGCCCGGCGGATCTCCTTGAGGGTTTCGGCGACGTTGATTTCGGTGATGCGGCCTTCGCCCTTGATCCTGTCTCTTATACACATCTCCGAGCCCACGAGACCGTACTAGA
>ERZ1504222.304-NODE-304-length-11853-cov-7.352772_pt1 | contig 11853 bp, 9 predicted proteins | sample MGYA00575512_ERZ1504222 | MGnify/ENA primary metagenome ERZ1504222 (study PRJEB39906, sample SAMEA3182094) | gut metagenome | biome: human; feature: gut; material: Stool; isolation source: human stools | place: Canada | collected 2012-02-21 ...
GGCTCGGAGATGTGTATAAGAGACAGGGCTACAACACTGCCACTACGGCCACAGTATCGGGCGGCAAGGTGACAATGCAGGCATCGGGCCCGGTGCTGCTCGTCGAGGCTTACGGCCAGATTACCGATGATGAAATCGACACGCCCACACCTCCCGTTCCACCCGTTCCTCAAAAACCTGTGGTGACAGCCACTCCGGGCTCATCGACATTCAGCGAGAGCGTTACGGTGACACTGTCGGTCAACCCTGCCGGCACCCCGATACGCTATTCCGTAGCGGGCGCCGCCAATGCATCGTCGACGGTGTATACCTCTCCGCTGACCTTCACCGAGACCACTACCTTGTCGACCTACGTCGAGAACGAGGCCGGGAGCAACGTGCAGTCGTTCACCTATACTAAGAGCGACACCCCCGAACCCGGACCCGGTCCCGACCCCGACCCCAACAAACAGTATGTCTACTTCAACAACACCCAGAACTGGACTCCCTACGTATGGGCATGGAACGAAACCGAGAACTGCACGGCAGCCGGTGCGTGGCCGGGCGACGCTATGACTCAGAAAGACGGAAAATATTATTGGGAAGCTCCCGCAGGCAAAGTGCCGACACTGATTATAATCAGCGACAAAGGCGGTACTAGAGCCGGCAACGGAAACCTTAAATACGTCAACGGCGCCACCTATAACCCCGACGGCAGTACGGGTGACGGCCCGACCCCTCCCACAGGCGACAATGTAGTCTATTTCGACAACGGAGCTACCAACTGGAGCACGGTGAAAGTACACTACTGGGGAGGTGAATCCGCTTCATCTTGGCCGGGCGTGAATATGACCGTGCACTCGGGCAATATCTACACATATACCGTGCCGTCGGGCACGACAGGCCTTGTATTCAACAACGGCAGCGGCGACCAGTCGGGCAACCTCACATTCGCCAAAGGTCATCTCTACGACAAAAACGGCGACAAAGGCGAGTATAAATAAGCGGATATTCGTTTTGCAACGCCATCGCTAAAATAGCGAAATGCCCGGAAATGGATGAAAAAGAATTTCATTTCCGGGCATTTTTTCGTTATCTTTGAAGCCGGTAGTTCAAACCTTAATACAACGACCTAACCTTAATACCACAACCGCAATGAAAAGACTGCTTCTGCTCATGGCTCTGCTGCTGACCGTTACGGCCTTACAGGCTCACACCAAAATCTATTCGGGAGCCAACACCTACTCCTCCAACGTAATGTATTCATGGGACGGAAAGCATCTCTACTCAGGTCCGAACACATACACATCGAAGATAATCTACACATGGGACGGAAAGCACCTCTACTCCGGTCCCAACGCCTACACATCAAAGATACTCTATACCTGGGACGGCAAACATCTCTACAGCGGAGCCAACGCCTACACATCAAAGATACTCTACACATGGGACGGCAAACATCTCTACGACGGAGCCAACACCTACTCCTCGAAGATACTCTACACATTCGACGGAAAGCACCTCTATCAGGGCGCCAATACTTACTCCTCCAAAATAATCACAACCGTCGACGGACCCATCCCGCCGATACTGTTCATGGTACTGTAAATCCGACAGATCACATTCAGCTGTCGCCCCATATCAGATGCTGCAATATAGACTCCCCACGGGAATGTGGGTATTCCACAAAAGCTAAAGCAAAAATAAGCGCAAAAAATACTATCACCATCACGACAGTGCTCCACGTGACAAGTTCGTCGGGCCCTTCACGGAGCAACCGGTCCACTTTTTCGGAATGCGCGTGCATGGCGTGCTCCCGCAATAAAGCGTCAATATTTTTGCTCTCATTCACGTCATCTTTGGATTTTTCTTTCATATCACAGGCCAAGTTCAAATTGGTTTTTAACAAGATTGTAGTACGCGCCGCCGGCTTTGATGAGCGAGTGATGATTTCCGGTCTCGACCACCCGGCCACCGTCAACTACTACAATTTGGTCAGCGTTCCTTACCGTGGATAGCCGGTGCGCCACGACTACGACCGTACGCCCGCGGTAGAATGAGGCAAGATTTTCCACGATGGCTTTTTCGTTGCCGGCGTCGAGGGCGTTGGTAGCTTCGTCAAGGAATATGAAACGCGGATTTTTATAGACGGCGCGGGCAATGAGTATGCGTTGTGTCTGCCCGCGGCTCAGTCCGACGCCGTCGCGGCCGATACGCGTGTCATATCTAAGGGGTAGCCCCATGATGTAGTCATGTATGTTGGCCGTGCGGGCGGCTTCCTCAAGCCGCGACGGGTCGATTTCGCCGTCGCCCACAGCTATATTGCGTGCAATGGATTCGGAGAATATCACGCCGTCCTGCATCACGACCCCGCACTGCCTACGCCACCACCGCAGGTTGTAGGTGGTAATATCGCGGCCGGCTATAGTAATTGAGCCGACAGTCGCCGGATAATAGCCGAGCAACAGTTTTATCAGCGTGGTTTTCCCGCTGCCCGAAGCGCCGACTATCGCCGTCACCTTTCCTTCGGGGATAGTGAACGATATGCCGTCAAGCGTCATAGCCGGCGCATGCCGGTCGTACTTGAAACCGACGTTGTCAAATTTAATCGTATTTCCCGCGCCGAAGCATTCCGCACTGTTGGCCGAGGTCTCTTCGTTGCGGCCTTCATGGATTTCGTTGATGCGCTCGAGCGATATCCTGACGTCCTGCACGGAGTAGACGAACGCCATAAGTTGCTCTACCGGCGAATTCAACTGGCCTATTATATACTGAACGGCAAGCATCGCGCCGAGTGTCATCTGCCCGTTGATTACGGCTGTGGCGGCAAGCACGGTTATTATCACGTTTTTCACTTCATTGATGAATATCGAGCCGGCCTCCTGCGTCTGTTGCAGTCTGAGCGATTTCATCTGCAGCGCAAACAGGTCGGCCTGCGTGTCCTCCCACTCGCAGCGGCGGCGCCGCTCGCAGTCCTGGAGCTTGATTTCCTGCATGGTGGTGATAAACTGATATGTCATATTCTGATTTTTGGCCTGCTGCTCAAACAGTTCGTAATCCAGCACTTTCCTTTTGTGCAGAAACGAGGCTATCCACACTCCGTAGCATGCGCTTCCGGCCACGAAGACCGCAAATATAAGCGGGTTGTAGACCAGCAGAACAACGCCGAATATTATGAAACTCAGGAATGTGAATATAACGCCGAGCAGTTGACCTGTAAGGAAATTCTGCACACGGCCATGGTCGCCGATGCGTTGCAAAAGGTCGCCCATCAGCTTCGTGTCGAAAAACGACATCGGGAGATTGAGCAGTTTGATGAAAAAATCGCCTACGAGCGAGAGATTGATACGCATCGAGATATGCAGCAGAAGCCAGCGTCGCAGAAAATCGGTAGCCGTGCGTCCGGCCACAATCATCAGTTCGCCGAGGAGAATAAGCCATATCAGCCCTATGTCATTGTACCGGATGCCTTTGTCAACGATAGCCTGCGTCAGGAAAGGCATTATCAACTGGAGCACGCAGCCGAGCGCAAGCCCCAATATTATATGTATGAAATACTTTCGATAACGTTTCAGATAACCGGCAAGAAACCGGAATGAACGACGCTGCCTAAATTCATCTTCCACCGTTCCAAACATGTTGGTCGGCTCGAGGAACAACGCGATGCCACGAGCCGATACTCCGTCACCAATGTTTAGCCAATGCTTAAAAAATTCAGTTTCATCATATACTGTTTTTCCTTTCGCCGGGTCGCAGATATAATACTTGTTCTTTTTGATTTTATAAAGAACGACGAAATGCTGCTGCGACCAATGTAGAATACATGGAAATCTATTTTCACACAGTCGCTGCGCGTTTATTTTACCGGCATAAGTCTTGAATCCGAGCCGCTCCGCCGTGTCGGCAATCGCGAGTAAAGATACACCATCCTTGCCGGCACTGCAAAGGCTGTCAAGATACTTGACAGAATAATCCTTACCGTAAAGGTTACAGATTATGCGCAGACATGTAGCGCCGCACAACATCGAGTCCGGCTGTATGAATGATTTGATTGACATAGCTTTAAGTCGGCCTATTAATAGGAATTACATTCGCTGTTCGATATTTCGTATTGTTTTATGACGGCTGGGAGTGGAATCTTTGAGATTATTGAATTTGTAGGTCAATGAAAAATAAATAGTGGGATAATCATATCGATTGTTGAATTTCATTGTGTAGCCCGATGCATGCGATTTACCTTTATAGGTCGAGGAAAAAATGTTTAATCCCGATAATGACATACACATTTTCCTGTCAAGAAGATAAAGCGACAATCCGGTAGCGAAATTATATGTCGGCTCTATGGTTGTGACTACATTCCGCTGCCGTCCTGTATAATCAAAACTCATATATCCGGTAAATGTACGTTGCCTGTTGAATACAAATCCGGCATAAAAATTGCCACCCCATTTATAGGAGGTCTCTCTCCGTGCAACTTCGGGTATGATTCCTTTTGATATACCATACGCGCAATATGCATCAACTGAAAATTCCAACCAGTTTAACCGGTCGAAATAATAAGAGGGACTGATGCCGTAGTCAACACAGTTCTGGGCATTATTATAGGTAACATACACCTGATCGTCTATTATATTATCGACAGATGATATTACATTCTTTTTTTGATTAACATAGCAGGTGACCGAGAAATTGCCTTTATACGTATAAACCAGTTTATAATTATAACGTCGCTCACTTTTAAGTGACAGATTTCCTTTTATATATTTGTATTGGCTCACACGCCACTCAAATGGATTTATCAAGTCGAATTTCGGCTCAATGTTGCCCGAGGTTATAATAAATGAAAATCTTGAATTATTGACCGGAGTCCATGAGGTCAGAAAATCAGGAAGAAAAGAGGTATATTCAATGTGACGGTCATCGATATTGAGGTTACTTATAGCTCTATCGGTATATGACAACTGAACTCCGGCTCGGAAACTCAGTGCATCGGAGGGACGCCATTTATAACTAATATATGGATTTATTTTCGTTTCATTTATTTTGACAATATCTTTTTGCTCGGATGGCATTATGTCAGTATCCGTTCCCATTTCGACATCACGTCCATTTGATATTTTCGTAAAATAAGCTTTTATGCCGAAATCAATATTATGGCGTCCGTCATGACTGACCGCGATGGAATAATCATTGGATAGATTTACTCCGTATACTTTAAGCCGTTGGTCTGACATATAAGTCATAAACGGATTGAGTCCTAATTCGTCAGTTCCCACAAAAGAAAGATCTGTATTTTCCCTATAGTTATAAAACGTGCCCTCAAGCCAACCTTTGAAACCATTGGAAAAAGCATGCTCGGCATAGGCGGCAATATTGAAGCGCGGACGATCTATTTCTATATCGTTATGGTTCAAAGTAGTCTGTCCGAGCATTATTTCCCTGGAGTAGAAACTATTGTCGGTCGTTTTTTTGTTTATGTTCGCGTTTAATCCGATAAAACCTTTATTGTTATATTGATACTGGACTGTAGCATAACCTCCGGCATAATTTGATTTTCCTTTTGACGGAACATGATTCCGGTATGTGGTATTGTCATCGTAAATATATGTTGCATTTTCTTCCGAACGGGAGTAATTATGATTATATGAAGGGGTTATGTCAACAAACAGTTTGTTATTGTTGAATACACCCGACCCATATACAGCATATCGGCCTTCATAACCCGAACCTTTCATAAACTCCATACCTGCATTGCCGCCGGCATATCTGTTGAATTTTGAACTCATGTGCAGTATAATCATTGCAGCAGTTCCCTCAGGGTCATATTTTACCGATGGAGAAGTAACAACTTCCACACGGTCAATCAATGACGCATCATATCCGCGCAACACATTGGCAAGGTCTGCGGCATCAACACGCTGAAGCACATTGTTTACGCGGACAAGTATCTTTTCCTTGCCTACTACCTTTATGTCATTGCCCTTCACATTTATTTGTGGCAGACGGCCTAATAAATCAAATGCATTGTTGCTGCTTTCCGCAAGCTGACGTACATCGACAGAAAATCCGTCGGGGTGAGATCTTACCCTAAGGTGTCGACCTTTCACTACTACAGTCTGTAGTTCATGTGAATTAGTTTCAAGCTCACAGTTTCCAAAATCTTTCATCTGATTTTGTGTCAGACTGAATTTATTAGTCGATTGATTATAACCAAGGCATGAAATAATCAGATACAGGTCATCCCCGCAACCAATAGTCATTTCAAATGTACCGTTCTCATCGGAAAAAGATGTTCCAATGATTTTTTCATGAGTGGTAACCTCGAGGGCGTATATATATGCCCCCTCTACGGACTCGCCATTTTCATTGACTATACGTCCCTTGATTGTTCCCTGACATTCCTCAGCCCATGCGTTGAAACCCAGCAATGACACCATTATCGCAAATAAAAAAACAATCGTTCTTTTCATACTATTCATGTGTGATATTGTTTTTAAAATCAGGTGCTAAATGGCATCTCGGATCAGGATAATCGCTATTTTCAATGCCATAAGCTTTAAGTATATTTGCAAAACATCTGTTACCATTGGTAAAGCAATCCACAAAATCTTTGCATCGACTGCATGGGCTCTTTTCCCTTATTGTATCCTGTTGTCTTTGCCACAGTCCGAGTGCTTTTGCCGATGTCCAAATTGAGGAAATAGAATCGGAAAAGACATTTCCGATAAGAAATTCGGGATTCCAATAAAGTTGTTCACAAATAGTTACGTTCCCATCAGGCAACACTATCATATTGGACATATTGGCAGTACATATCGGCCCTTCAAAATTTTTACTCCCACCCTTAGCCTTTTTATAAGTTTTATCATCATCAGGCGACCATAGAATTTTAATATTTGACTGTTTCTGTTTATTCTCAATCCATACAGCCACTTTATCTATGTTATAACGCGATGATTTTATTTTATCAAAATCTGATTTACTGTATAATGAACGAAATGCTACGCGCAATTCCCAGCGGCTAAGCTTGTCAAGATCGTTTAGGAAATTGTACAGACTTTCAAGATTATCAGTATGGTCGTTGATATTTGTCAATACTGTAGCAACCTGGAATTCTATATTCAGATTATTGACATTCCGTAGCATTTCCCTGACACGCGACGTATAACCTGATGTCACATGCAGTAGAGAGATAGCAATATCATCGGACAATGTATCAATTGACACCTGTAATCTGATATTAAACTTCTTAAAGATTTCAAGTTCTGCAAGCGATAACGGCTTCTTTGTCGATACCATATCAATTTTATATCCTTCACGTTGTAGCACTACAAGAATTTCCTCCCAATAGGGATTTTCAAAGAAATCACCTCCTGTAAGTAGAATTTCAACTACGCCACTTTGAGCCGCATCCCTTACAAACGCCTCTATCTTATCCATGGAAAATACGTGATTGTGCCGACTGCGGTCAGCGTAACAATACTCGCATGCTGTGTGACAATTATTATTAGGCATCCATACAATGGACAAGGGTGCGATCAGCATACGCCGAGACTCACAATCCAATTTACTGAATTTAAAATCCGTTGGCAGATACTCTATCATACTGCCAGAATGGCGTTCTGCCGGAATTATCAGATTTTTTGGAAAGCCACTCTCAATTCCTGACATATTTGTATGCCAACATTCTGTTGCAGTGATGGTATGCATGACGAAATCAGTAATTTTTTCTTCAGAAATCGAGAAAAACTCAGCTATTGCATGTACGGCATCGTCTAACTCGACCGGCTTTGAAAAGAATGAGAGCATCATCGCGTACGACGGATGAATCATTGATTTCCAATCAACATCCACCGGAATACCGTTGGACTTTCGCCCATTTCTTCCGCCCAATATAAATGTCCGTCGGGCATCGTGACGGAGAATATAGTAATTATTCAATACGTATTTCATAGTTCCTATATTAAAAAAGAGCCGTAACGAGCTTTATTCATTACGGCTCTATACTCATTTTAAACTGCAGAAAGACAACGTGGAATCCAAGTATCCTCCGAATCGGAGGGTTTTGCCGGCCCTACTCCACTGCGACAATATGCCGTGTCACAAAGATCTTTTGCTCCGGAACGATTGATCGCACATACATTTTTTTCGCAGCCGTATCCATAGCATACATATCCGCCTTTCACTTCAAACATTTCTTGTTCATTAAGAATTTCCTTGTCAGATAATTCCGAGTACTTCATAACTAAAGTATTATTATTTTTATCCTACTTCTTATATGCTTTTCGGTAGCGCACCTTTAACAGTTTGGTCTGCTGATTATTGTCGACTCTAATCTTTTATCGTTAGTTTATATATCCGATTGCATACCAGCTATCAGCCTCGATATATAATGTGTATTCACCGTTGGATAATAATTGGAATGTCGTATTGAGGGAGTTAGAATAGTCCATGACATTACCATCTGCATCATATAAAAAAACAGCTACATCAACTGATTCCGATCCTTCTATCACAATTATATTCTCATCCGGATTAAATATTACATTTATTTGAGGAAATCGAATTTGTGTTCTATTAACTCGAGAATTGGATTGTGATTGGCTTTTCTTTTGAAACTCCAAAAATACAATAGATTCCGATGATTCAGAATCTGTCGCGTGTGCATGAATTGTCAAGGAGAGCAACATGCCCAATAATAGAAAAAACTTTTTCATACATTTACAATTATTGAATTATGTGACAGCACAAATTTATATGAAGTAAAGTTTTCAAACAAGAAGAAAAGTTTGACAGAAACAATTTTTATATCACTAAATAACAACCATTTAAGCAATGAAACGTATTCAATTTTGGAACACGTGGTTCAAAAGTTTGACATTTGCCTGTTGGAGATATATGTCTCAAGGGGTGGTGTCATTATCCCCGCACTCAGCTGACGCTTCGGACGGGGATAATGACACCACCGAACCTGCGGCTCTCTATTGCCGAACTATACATTATTTGAGCCGCATTAGGATTTATCGAGTAGGTATTGTGATTGGTTGTGTTACAGTTTTTTCATCAGTTTTCGGATGTAGATGCCGATATTTGTTTCATGGTCATCGATGCCGAGTTTTCGGCGGATATCGCTGCTGATATGGTAATGGCGACGGAGTTGGATATATTCGCCGACTTCTTTTCCTCTCAGGCCTATTGCATATAGGCATAGGTAATTGATTTCTGCCTCCGAAAGCCGGTGTTGCTCCAGATACTCGATGAATTTGGGATGGGAGGCTTTAAATGCAAGACGCGTCGAGTTCATAAACTCGTCTTTATCCTGGACCAATCTGTCGCGCCATACCCCGTAGGGTTGTGCGTAGGATGAGTTTTCAGAAATGCAGGTTGCGAGAAGCCCGTTCAACATCTCAATCCTTACTTTAATCGCGTCCTCAACAGGTTTCGCAATATCATTCTGAGTCATAAGCAGACTTTTAAGGCTGATACTCTCCTCTTCAAGCTGCTTGATTTTCAACCGCATATTCTCAGCGGCCAACATCTGGCGTTCGCATTCCAATTTAGCATTCTTCCGTTCTAATTCAACCTTTTCCTTTTCTTTAAGGAGATTATCCAACTCTAATTGCAGCCTTTCTTTTTCCTTTTCACCCAATAGATTTTTCGTTTTTATTAATCTGTAACGATAAAAAATATATATGACGGTAAAGAGCAATAACAGAACACCGCATGAAATTATCCCGATAAATCTGTCTCTTTTTCTCAAATCGGTCAGACTTGAGATTTCCATTTCATGTTTTTGCTGTGCGAACAGTAAATCCTGTGAAAAGATTTTCTGATGTTGGGCTTCCAATTTTTTATAAAAACTGCGATATGCATTGAGAGCACCTGCAAAGTCACCATTCTCCTCCAAGACCTGCGATTTGACCGCAAGATATTTGAGCGACTCCCGAATACCATTATCTGTTTCTGCCGAGTGCAAGAAAGATATTGCTTTTGCCGCTTCACCAATTTTACAGAATCCCAATGCGACATCCAATTTTAATTCAGGTTCAATGCTATCAAGATTACTGAAATAATCAAGAAGTTTTCTTAGATTTTCTACACCACCAAAATCAATTGTATACGCCAAAGCATGCGGGAGTAGTATATCATTGAAGTCAGGATGCTTAACGATTCTATCTTTTGCTATATTCAATACACTATCGGCCAGTTGTTTATTCCCGATTTGTATACTACCATTAATAATTTTCGCAAGACTTGAAAATTCATAATCGGGTCTATTAATTGAATTGTACAGTCGCGCCGCTTTTTCGTTATTTTCAATAAAGTCATCGATCTTGTAGGTGGAATAGAATATTACACCTTGCGCTACAAGCAAGTTGGCGGCAGTCAGTGTGTCTGATGCTGTTTCGATATATTCCCGTCCCTGAATGAATGACTGCATTGCCAAGTCATCATTTTTGCCGTTCTGATAGATGCGGCCCTGATAGTAAAGAGTGCGCAGTTTTTCGTTGGGGGTACCTTTTTTCAGGTAATAGTCTATGGCAGGCTGTAGGATTTCAAATGTGGTGGTATCTATGTAGTTCTTGTCGAGTGCCATTGACATCAGCAGGGCGTAGCGGGCTTTCTCCTCATCGTCGCCGAGTGTGTGCCTGTCGATTGCGGAAAGTATCGAGAGGGAGGAGTCGGGATGAGTCTGTATGAGGCGTTCGGCCTCATTCATTGAGTTCCACGCACCGGTCTTGTGGCGACAGCCGGTCAGCGCAACCGAGATATACAGGGTCGCTGTCAAAAGCAATATAATCCGTTTCTTCATAATACATTCAATAGGCAACGTCATACCACAGACGAGTACTGTCATAGCGCAATACTTCTATTTCCGCCGACGTTAACATCATATACAAAGATACTCATTAATCCTGCAACAACAAATATATAATTGCTTAATATCATATCGTTTTAGCGACAAATTTAATCAATGCATATAAAAATAGCGTCAACTTAATATTGTTGACGCTATTTTTATTACAACTGATTATGTTGAATGCGGAGATTATTTGCCGGCGGCTTCGGCAGCTGCACGCTGCTTTTCGGCGGAGATTTCCTTGATGTTCCATACGGCGAGGGCACCGAGGAGCATGAGGATACCGGCTACGACGATCATGAACACGGTCTGCGGTGCGCCGGCCTGAGCGGTGTCGGCGGCTGCACGGGGGAAGAAGCCGAGTATGAGACCGCCGAGGAGGGCGGCGATAATCTGCGGGAAGCAGATGGTGCAGTTGAACAGGCCGAGATATGTGCCGATGTTCTTGCCCGACAGGGCGTTGGTGAGGATGGTGAACGGCATGGCAAGCATGGCGGCCCATCCGCAGCCCATGAGTCCGTAGGGCACGGTAAGCGCCCACTTGGAGGTGCAGAAATAAACCGAGATGAAGCCTACGGCACCGATTACAAGGCTGATGGAGTAGGCGAAGCGGCGGTTTTTAAATCGCGGAAGCACGGCTGCCCATATTACTGCAAACACGGCCTGGACGGCGAAAAGCACACCGTTCCAGTCGCCGGCGTCCTGATACTGCTTGGACTGGGCGTTGAGCACGGTAGCGTGTTTGGGCGAGATTTCGGCGGCTGAAGCCGAGGGAAGCTCGCTGACTTGCTCCTTCTCGTAGGTGTCGCCTTTCTTGACTACGATATGGGCGGTGGCGAGCTTATGGTCGGGGGTGATGGTCGAGAGTGAGGTTACGGTTGCGGCGGGGGCGGTGAGTATGGTCTCGACTTCGTCGATGACGAGAACGTCGCCCGCTTTGCCGTAGCTGTCGCCGGGCTTGAGGAGAGCGACACCGTCCTTGTAGCTGTCTCTTATACACATCTGACGCTGCC
>ERZ1504222.305-NODE-305-length-11850-cov-4.766003_pt1 | contig 11850 bp, 10 predicted proteins | sample MGYA00575512_ERZ1504222 | MGnify/ENA primary metagenome ERZ1504222 (study PRJEB39906, sample SAMEA3182094) | gut metagenome | biome: human; feature: gut; material: Stool; isolation source: human stools | place: Canada | collected 2012-02-21 ...
CAATCCTCGGAGGCGTTGCCGGTTCTCGGTGTTGCGGTGAGTCCGAATGCTTCGCACCGCGCACCGGCTGCGCCGACATGCGCTTTCGGCTCACTCGCGAATGTTATTTCCGCAGTTGCCCGTAGGCGTGATGCGGTCAACAATTCAGACCGCCTTGCCTCTTGCCACTTATACTTGCTGAAATACGATTATTCATGTTTCTTCTAAGATTTACATCTTTAGCATAAATATGCATTATTCAGATGCTTTATCGTGAGTGATACGATCATGGCACTCTTCTTTACATACTTTATTCTTGGTTTCAACCTCGATAGTGCTGTGGGCAATACCCGCAGAACTAAGGCGAGCACGCAAACTGTCTATTGTCCTATCCACATCCGAAGGCGAATCCACTACAACATGTACTGTAAGTGCTACCTGTGTGGTACTCAACGGCCAGATATGCAGATGATGATATGAGACGACGAGTGGTGTCGCATCTATTATATTCTCAATCTTGTGTATATCTATATCCTTCGGAACGGCATCAAAGGAGAGGTTCAGACTCTCTCGTAATAGGGAATAAGAACTTACGGCTATTATCGCAGCTACGACCAGACCTATTATCGGGTCAAGCTGATACCATCCTGTAAACCTGATTACTATACCTGAAATAACGACACCGACTGAAACCAGAGTGTCGGCTGCCATATGGAGAAAAGCTCCTTTCACATTGAGATCCCCCCGTGAATGCTTCATTAGCATCCAGGTAGTAACTCCATTTATTATCACGCCAATTCCGGCGACCCAGGCCACAACATCGCCGTTTACGACAACGGGCGACTGCAATCTCTCAATTGACTCTATGACAATAAAAACAACGGCTATATAGAGTATTACTGCGTTAATGAGGGAGGCCTCGATTGTTGCTCGGCCAAGTCCATAGGTAAAACGTGCGGAGGCGGGTCGTAAGGCAGCTTTGTATGCCAGCAGTGCAATAAGCAGCGAAGCCACGTCGCTGAGATTATGTCCCGCGTCACTGAGCAATCCCATAGAGTCTGTCGCAAAGCCAAATATAGCTTCGATGACAGTGTATGCCAAATTTAGTCCTATTGCCCAATAGAACACCTTACCGAGAGCCGGTGAAAAATGATGGGCATGTTGCTTGCTCATGATTAAAGAATTTGTACTGATTGTTAATGTTCCCCGTGGTCGGCAGACATCGATGCAAGATAAAAAGCGTTAGATGTTACGACTTCCGCATCTTCTGGTAACGGTTTGACGAGACTGATTTGTGTGTATCCGAGTTCAGAGACTCCTGTAATGACTTCAGCACGACCGAAACGATACATATCCACGCCATTTTCCTGTTCGTTGCCCTGAAAAACGAAGATATATTTCTTGCCCTCTATATCAACTATGGCATCATCGTGAACAGCCGGGACAAGATGCTGTCCGGTATTTATAGACCCGACGACATTAGTTCCGGCTGCAAGACTGAACTTTTGACCAGGATTTAGGCTGACATGAACGGCAATGGCCTTTGTGTCAGGGTCAACATTGCTGTTGATCTGAGTTACTTTACCATTCAGTCTTTCACCTGAGTTGTCGGTGAGCGCCATTTCTACAGTCTGCCCGATCTTAACCAACGCCAGATCTTTCGGAAATATATTCAACAATACGAAAGGAGCGGAATTGTCCGCCACCTGCATCATAGGCGCCGTAGGATCAATGTATGCTCCTGTCGTTGCTGTTATCTTTATAACAGTTCCGGAGATAAGAGATTTCACAGGCATCTGCAGCGATATGTTTCCTGCTCCGGCTTGCTTAGGTGAGATGCCGATTTGGACAAGTTGCCGGGCAAGTCCTTGCTGTGTGGCCAAAGCGGTCTGATAAGAGGCCGAAGCCAACTGAAGGTTCTTGGCGATTCCGGCACCTGCGTCGGCAAGAGCCTGTTGCCGTTTTAACTCCTGCTGAGCCGTTTCCGTCTCACGACAGGCGACCAGATAGTCCTTCTGCATCTGCACTATCTCGGTGTTCTCGATATATGCTACAGTCTGACCGGCGCTTATGTGTTGGCCCTCCACTACCGTTATCTTTTTGACAACACCGGGAAGAAGTGCAGAAACATCCGAAAGATTCTGAGGATTCAACGAAATCTGTCCATTTGCACGAATGTTAGTGCCAAGTTCCTTTTCTTCGATTTTGCCAAGCGTAATGCCTACGGCATCCATCTGTTTCTGGGACAGCTCCACGACATCGGACACCATCTCTGTTTCCTCCGCTGATTCCTTGTCCGCAGAGTTATTCTCTTTTGAAGAGCATGAAGTCGCCAGGAGAAGCCCAAGCACTATGAGATAATTATATTTAGTTTTCATTTGTTTCCTTTTAAGTAGTTCAACATTAAAATTGCCTGATTATAATCGTTGATGGCACCGGCATATTTGAGCTGTATGTCAAGTGCGGTTTGCTGATTTTGGATGTATTCTACATAACCGATTTCTCCGTTATCATACTCCACTTGAGAAAGGCGGGCCATTGCAGCGGCTTCTGTCACTCCTTGCCTTTTATAATAATCAAGCACTTGCCGGGCTCGTTTCAGTTCATTTTCCGCTTCCTGATACTGGCTTTCCATTGTCTGCCTTGCCTGTCGCATGGCAACCTCGTTAAGCTCGATGTCACGTTTGGCTGCCTTTACCTTTGCACGTTGCGCTCCAAAAAACAGCGGTACACTGATTCCGACTTCAAAACCCATGAAATTACCCTTTTCAAAACGCTCGCGCTCTATATGATAAGGATTGAAACCCTTGATGAGAGCCTGCACGTTGACACCGATGCTGAGTTCAGGAACAAAACCTTGTCGCGCGACGCTTAAATTCCTACGGGATGCTTCCATTTGCGCTTTCAGAAATCCCTGAGTCGGTGTGTTTTCAAAAATGAAAGGTTCCTGTATGTTATTGTCAGTGATTTCCGCAAGCGGCTCGGATGGCACAATAGATACGTCCGTATTCAGCAGACGTCCAAGTGCCAACTGTGCTGTGACACAGCTCTGCACCGCTTTTTGTAGTTCTATTTTATTTTCATTATATGCGCGTTGTGCGTTTATAAGTTCAAGATGACTGATTTCTCCGACCTTGTACCTTGTATCCGCAAGATATACGAAGTGGCTGTAGACGCTGTCTTGCTTTTGAAGAATCTCTACAGTACGTTGTGCCATCAGTAAAGTATAATAGCAAGAACTTACATCTCGGATTACCTCGTTGCGGCTTACATTCAGATTTGATTTGGCCACCTCTGTCTCGGCCTTCAGATATTTCCGCTTGGCAACATAGGAAGTGGGGAATTCAAAAGACTGGCTGAAAGTCACGGCATTGTCGGGACTTCCCCCCGATGTGGGATCCTGGCTCAGAGAAATTGAAGTCTGCGGCAGGTCGAGCCATGAACCCTGAAGATCCTGAGATTTCGCGACCTCAAGGTTGCTGCTCCGAAGGTCGAGATTGTCGCGCAGAGCCGCATCTATACATTCCTGTAAGTTCAGCCTGACTTCCTGTCCATGACAGACAAGACCGATGTAAGTCATTAAAATAAACAATATATATTTAATTGCTTTCATTCTTTTTACTTTTCTTTGTTTTGGTGAAAGTTTTGTAGATTGCCGGCATCACGAGCAGCGTCAGGATAGTGGCAGTGACCAGACCTCCTATAACTACCGTGGCGAGCGGGCGTTGTACCTCGGCACCGTCGCCGTGCGACAAGGCCATAGGCAGAAAACCGAATGAGGCTACAAGTGCCGTCATTATGACAGGACGCAGACGTTCCTCGCATCCCATGATGACACGCTTGCGGATATTGCTGACACCTTCCTTTTCCAGATTGTTGAACTGTCCTATAAGTACAAGACCGTTGAGGACTGCCACACCGAACAAGGCGATGAACCCCACTCCGGCAGATATGCTGAATGGCATTCCGCGCATCCACAGGGCCAGTATTCCGCCAATTGTGGCAAGAGGTATGGCGGAGAATACCATCAGTGTCTCCGGTATGTTTTTCAGAGTTGCATACAGCAACAGCAAAATCACGATCAATGCAAGCGGCAGAGCAATAGAAAGACGACCGGTAGCCTCCTTCAGATTCTGGAACTGGCCTCCGTATGTATAATAATAACCCGATGGCAGATTGAGGTTGTTGTCGAGTATGTTCTGAATCTCCTCAACTGTACTCTGCACATCACGCCCCCTGACATTGAATCCGACAAAAATCCTGCGCTGGCCATCTTCATGTGTTATCTGGGCAGGAGCTCCCTCAAAACTTATGTCTGCGACCTGTCGTAACGGAACAGTTCCACCGTCAGGTAACGGAAGATAAAGATTCTCCAGGGTAGAGACATCATTGCGTATTTTCTCATCAAGCCTCACAACGAGATCAAAACTTTTATCACCCTCGTAAACTGAACCTGTACTTTTCCCGGCAAAAGCTGCTTCGAGAATACTGTTGGCTGTGGAAACCGGAATGCCGTACTGCGCCAGTCGGTCACGGTTGTATTTCACTTGTATCTGAGGCAATCCCTGAACCTCTTCCACGAAAGGCTCGGACACCCCTTTTACATTTTTTATCAGATTCGCTATCTTCTTGGCCGAGGCTTCAAGTTTGTCAAGATCATCGCCGTATATCTTGATAGCCACATCTTGTTTTATTCCAGTAATCAGTTCATTGTTACGCATCTGGATAGGTTGTGACATTTCGACTTCCATTCCGGGAATGATGCTGAGGGCTTCCTCCATTTTCTCCATCAGTTCGTCTTTTGTCTTAGCCGAGATCCATTCACTTTTCGGCTTTAACGATATGAGCATGTCGGCGCGTTCCATCGGCATGGGATCCGTGGGGATCTCGGAACTTCCGATACGTGTGACGGCCTGCTTCACCTCTGGAAACTGTTCCTTGATAATCTTCTCTGCAAGAGTAGTTGCCTTCACCATCTGCGAAAGTGATGTGCCCTGAGCCATGCTTATCTCCGCCGCGAAGTCGCCTTCCTCAAGATTGGGGATGAACTCTCCTCCCATTCTGGTGAATATCCAGACGCTGATGCCGAAAAGTATGACCATGACCGCAATCAGAGTCTTGCTCCAGTTGAGGGCGAAATTGAGAACCGGACGATACCATTGCTGCAGTTTGGCAATAAGTCGATCGGAAAAATTACGCTTGTGGACGCTCTTTTTGCTGAGGAATAAAGCGCTCGCAGCCGGAACATAAGTCAGCGACAGGATGAAGGCTCCGAGTATCGCGAAAAAAATAGTCAGCGCCATCGGCCGGAACATTTTTCCCTCTATCCCTCCTAACGTCAGCAAGGGAAGGTAAACCATCATGATGATTATTTCGCCGAAAGCGGCTGAATTCCTTATTCTGGATGCGGAGTAATACACTTCCTCATCCATTTGAGCCTGTGTTAGCCGGGCTCCGTGATATTTCGTCGTGCTTATGGCTATATGATGACATACAGCTTCTACAATAATCACCGCTCCATCTACAATCAATCCGAAGTCGATAGCTCCAAGGCTCATCAGGTTCCCGCTTACTCCGAATAGTTTCATCATACCGAAAGCGAACAGCATGGCAAGAGGAATTACTGACGCCACTACAACTCCGGCTCGGAAATTGCCGAGAAACAGAACAAGGATAAACACTACAATCAGGAAACCCTCGACAAGATTACGGGTAATGGTATCTGTGACGCGGTCAACAAGTTGGGTTCGGTCTATAAAAGGCTCAATGACCACTCCTTCCGGAAGACTCTTCTGTATCTGTGCCATTCGTTCCTTGACATTTCTGATGACTTCCTGAAAGTTTTCACCCTTAAGCATTAAAGAGATTCCGGCAACTACCTCACCCTCGCCATTGCGTGTCACTGCACCGTATCGTGTGGCTGAGCCATACTGAACATTAGCGACATCCCTTATAAGGACCGGGGAGCCGTTGACGGTCTTGACGGGGATTTTGCTTATATCATCCAAGGACTTTACCAGACCTATACCGCGGATGAAATACTGATTGCTGTTTTTTTCTATATAACTGCCGCCGGTGTTTTCGTTGCCATTTTCGAGAGCGCTATATATATCGTTGACAGTCAGGCCGAATGAATTAAGCCGGTCGGCATCGACCGCAACTTCATACTGTTTGACGAATCCTCCCCAGCCGCTGACTTCCGCAACTCCCGGTGTGCCGGAAAGCTGTTTGCGCACTATCCAGTCCTGCATCGTTCGCAGGTCGGTGAGGGTGTACTTGTCCTCATACCCTTTCTTGGGACGGATGGTATAATGGTATATTTCGCCGAGACCTGTCGCAATCGGACCGAGATTGACCGATGCCTTCCCTTGCGGAAGCTGTTCCTCAGCCTCCTTGAGCATCTGATTCACCTGCTCACGTGCCCAATATGTGTCAGCGTTATCATCAAATACAAGAGTAATGACCGACAGCCCACTACGGCTGATGCTTCGGCGTTCCTTAACTTTTGGTATATTGGCAAGCGCCATCTCAACGGGTGTCGTGATGAACTGTTCCACCTCCTGCGCTCCCAATGACGGAGCCTGCGTTATCACCTGCACTTGATTGTTGGTAATGTCCGGGGTAGAGTCGAAAGGCAGCTGTGTGAGTGACCATATACCCCACACAATCAGCGCCAATGTGAATACGCCGACTGCCAGTTTGTTTTTTATCGAAAATTGAATTATTCTTTGAAACATATGATCAAAATATTATTGGGAGGCCAAGACACGACTCGGCATAACCTTGAAATATGAATATACAACAAGTAGCCAAAGCCTTTTGATTTTGTCAAACGGCTTTTCCTCAAAAAAAAATGAGAGAAGTATCCACGGCCTCTTATTGATAGATATGGCGACATCGTATCGGAACTGACTATTCCGACATCTCAGTTGTTGAATGCCACATCAGAATGAGCATTTACTACGGACGGAATGAGTGTATATGTATATCTCTTTGTAAAGACTGATAATACAGCTCTGTCCGTGGACAGTATTAGATTAAAGTACGTGGGGGCGCTCTGAGATAATTTGCTTCCTCAGTGTAAGGTAATTGATATGATATAATCTGCTCCGTCTTAATTTGTGAAACGGAACCGGAAAAGAAAAGGATCCTTATAATATTCAGGACGGCAATGAAATCAGGAATAACTTTAGCAGGAATATTATTGAGAGTTTGGATTTTACCCTCAATTACAGCACCTTTTTCTATGCACTGAGTTCCATCGCTATGATGGCGTGTGTGTTTATCATTGTCGGTATTGTCCTTCTCGCAGTGTTCAACATATACACATGCTGCATCATTATGATGATGATGCGGTGTCACGGTAACAAGCAGCAACATAAGCACTGCCAGAACCATTGCGGCGATATGTATTTGTCGACTCATATACTGAGAACATTTTTCAACCCGCAAAGTTAATACTTTTTTCTGAGATCCCAACCTAAGTATTGCAATTTATACATTTGTAGAGTCAAGTGGCAAGTGCAAAATTAGCTAATCATTCGGAAGAACTCAATTTTTGGAGTTGAAAATCCTAATTTTTTTCTTGGTCTCTCATTAATCTGGTATTGGATTTTGTCAAGCTGCGCCTGAGAAACGAGCCTGAAATCAGTTCCTTTAGGAAAATATTCCCGCAGGATTTTGTTCATGTTCTCAATGGCTCCTTTCTGACCTGAGCAGAATGGATCAGCGAAGTATACGGTGCACCCGAGAGCCTTACACATGTTCCTGTGATTCATGAACTCGACTCCATTATCCGTTGTAATTGTATGCACGAACTGCCTGTATGGAAACAGCAGTCTGATGACGGCCTTCTCCACTTCGTCCGGTTTTTTTGATGGCAACTTGGTCTGTAAAAAGAAGTTGCGGCTACGCTCAATGATGGTTAGAACCGCACTTTTCTGCTCGGCGCCTATAACGAGATCCATTTCCCAATCTCCGAATCTTTTCCCATTAGCTTCCTCCGGTCTGTCATGAATTGATACCCTGTCTGGAATCATGGATTTGCCAGCCGTCTTGTATGGCTTGGGCTGATGTCTGCGGTATTTCATACCATGGTGGGTATACTTGCTATATATCTCAGGATTAGATCTGATTTCCTGATAAATACGCTCTTTTGAAATGTATATTCCCTTCAGTTTCAGATAGCCTGATATTTGTTCAGGAGACCATCGCTTTTCCACAAGGAGCTTCATGGCACATGCCAGAACACCCGGTTTCAACGCCGTATTCCTGACAATACGCTCGCGCCTTTCCATTGCCATACTGTGGGCAAGACCGGGACTGTAACCGCCTCTTTTGTTCCGGTTGCGATTTAGCTCACGACCAATGGTTGAGGCAGCTATCTTCTTGACAGGAGCCTGCACATCCTTTAACGCAGCCTCTTCTTCGCGGAGGCGGTTCAACTCGTCTGCTATGGCTTGAAGCGAAGAGCCATTTTGGCGCATGGTAGAAATTGTGTACCTTTGTGCCTGGGTTAATTGATTGTACATGAGCAATACAAAATTAATTAATCTTAGGGAGACTTCGGTCTCCCTTTTTCATTTTTTGTATTGCCACTGCGGGAAAGGTTTTCTTAGCCATGGCCGCCTTCTAAAATTATGAAAACGGAGCTGTCGCGTGACACCCCCGTATGTTCCCACGATTTCAGCGTGGCGGATGAATCTATTGCTTGGCTGGGTTGCTCCTCAGCAGAGCCCGCCTCCTCTTCGATTCATGGGGCAAAGTTAAATCTTTCCCTTGAATCTACCATCTTTAGTATCCAAAACGTTGCACTTCGTTTTGGAATCTACACAATTTATACATTCATGCACCTCGATTGGAATTTACTTGCCAGTGGACTGCTGAAACAAGCGGTAAGTGGCGGGGCGGTCGTAAAAAGTCCTTATCCGGCAACTGCGAAAAAGAACACGGAGGAACGGCAATAAGTCTCCGATGTGGCATCAGCGAAGCCGTTGCCAATCCTCGGAGGCGTTGCCGGTTCTCGGTGTTCCGCAGTTACCCGTAGGCGCGATGCGGTCAAAAGGTGTCAGTGCCTGCACCGTCACCTTTTGACGGCATAACCGCCGTAAACAATGCAGACAGCCCAGCCTCTTGCCGCTTTCGCAATGTAATTGATTTAACTGTATTTACTGTTGAATTTACTGTTGGATTTACAGTTGAGTTCTCGTTCTACCCTCATTTCTACCCTCATTTCTACCCTCATTTTACCTTCATCTGAGTCAAAGAAACTTTTTTAGCGACATTTTCAGCGACATTTTACCGACATTTTTACCGACATCAACTTTCGCTTTTCTCAGCATATCTTATGTTGGATGCTTTACCACCATTTTTAGCACCATTTTTAGCACCGTTTTAGCACCATTTTAGCACCATTTTTAATCCCAAAGGCATAGACTGGAAATCTGTTCTCTCAATTAGAAGACGACACATACTTATACTTATAGTCCCGACTCGTGATGAATCGGGACTATCAAATTCTTAAATATAGGCTGGAGGGGAAAATATCACACCTCGTCATTCTCCGATAATTGCTCCAGTGTTGATTCTATCTGCTCGATAGATGGTAGAGAACTCTTTATCTCTTTGGGAATGAGTTTGGACAACTCATACTGAGATATTCCAAGAGGAAGATTGTATGCCTCCAATGAATACTGAGCCTCGATATTGTCTTTGTCCTTGCAAATCAACAATCCGATGGTGGGATTGTCGTATTCAGTCTTCAGCTGATGATTGACTGCCGTAACATACAGACCTAACTGTCCGAGATGGGATGCCTCGAATGAGCCGGTCTTCAATTCCACGCAGCAATAGGCGTGTATGCGGGTGTTGTAAAACAGAAGGTCGATGAAGATTTCTTTTTCTCCTACCTGTAGTCGATACTGTCTACCCATATAGGCGAATCCGGTGCCCAACTCCACAAGGAATTTCGTCACGTTGGCTACAAGAGCGTCTTCAAGTTCCCGCTCGTTGTATTCCTCCGTCATCGCCAGAAAGTTGAACACGTATGGGTCTTTGGTGGTCTGCTGGGCAAGATCACTTTGTGGTGCCGGAAGAGTTTTGCTGAAATTGGTGAGGGCTTTCGCCTGACGCTCGTACAGGTCAGTTCCGAGGAAATTCAGCAACACATCACGTCCCCAGCTATTCTCAATGACTTTGCGGACAAAGAAGAGAGCCTTTTTCGCGTCCCCTTTGCATTTGTCTATGATACGCTGTTGATGAAACCACGGAATTGAGCATATCTCTTTAAGCAAATCGCCCGCATCATGCGGATGCTTTGTATAGTTGGAATCTTCTACGCCTCGTAGAAGATTCGTAGTATTAGAATCTTCTACACCCTGTAGAAGATTTTCAATGTGCTGAGAATAAAGCTTGTAGAAGCGATACATATACCGTATGTTACCTTCTGAAAAGCCTTTCTCTCCGGGCATTTCAGACCTCATATCATGGCTCAATGTCTCATAAAATCTGGAGCCGTATGTGTTGGCATACTGTTTGTCTTCTATATCGCGCCCCACGCTCCAATAGTATTCCAACAATGTGCGGTTGGCATCTACGGATGCTTTAAGACGGGCGGAAAGGTACCGTTGCTTGAGTTCCTTAACCCAGCTACGGTACTCTTTATTCTGAGAGAGCGTCAAATCCTGTGTCATAATACAAAATTACGCATTTTTCTTCGATTATCAGTAAATCCCAATGGTTTAATCAAGTAGATCAACAAGTTCTTTCTTCATGTCCTCGTCGATGTCGCGGTACCGGGCGAAGGCTTTGCTGCCTTCCTTATGACCGCTGAGGGAGCCGACAAGATTGGGGTCTTTGACTTTCTTGTAGAGATTGCCGATAAAGGTACGTCGGGCGAGGTGGCTGCTTGCGATTTCGTTGAGGGGGCGTTTCTCCTCCGCGCCTGTTGTCGGGTTGAGGACTGTCACCATGCGGTCCACTCCACATACAGTGAAAAACTTCTTGATTGCCACGTTGTATTTCTGCGAACTGATGAACGGGAACAGTTTCCCTTTCAAATCATCGCGCCCGGCATATTTATCTACCAGAGCCTTCGCACGTGCATTGAGCGGAACGCGGACGACCTGAGGACGTTCTCCTTTGGTCTTTTGTGGCATATATTCTATGGCTCCGTTGATTATGCTTGCCGGAGTCATAGCCATGAGGTCGGACACACGGCAACCGATAAGACACTGAAAGATGAAGATGTCGCGCTGAGCCTCCAGTGATGGATTAGCCGAAAGGTCATAGTCGGCAATCTTGTCGCGCTCTTCAAGAGAGATGTAGTAGGGAGTGCCGTACACTTCCGTTGTCGTTCCGTTATATTTGGCAAACGGATCGTTGGTCGTCAATTCCTGGTCTCTGCACCAGCGATAGAACGCTCTCATCAATCCGAAGAGGCCGACGATGGTATTGTCTCCCTTGGGATGGGGTTTCGGCTTCTTACGCTGGGAGTGGGTGTCAGCCGGAACAGCCTCATAAATCTTCGGATATTTCTTGTAGAACTTGTGTTCATTGCGGAGGAAATTCTCAAAGTCGTTCACGTCATCGACAGTGAAGTCATCGAGTTTGATTTTATACCGACGGTTGCCGTTGGCGCGGACGTAGAGTTCATATCGCATCAACGCACGTTTGAGAACGCGCAGATGCTTGATTCTCCATTCCGAGATATTCTTCTTTGTGATGTAGTCCTCGAAGATGTCGAAGAAGGTGACTTCTGGAGCAATAGGTGTATCCTCTACGGGGGGATTGAGGAACAAGTCCAGCTGAGTGAGAAGAAAGTCTGTCTCTTATACACATCTCCGAGCCCACGAGACCGTACTAGATCTCGTA
>ERZ1504222.341-NODE-341-length-11223-cov-4.997314_pt1 | contig 11223 bp, 9 predicted proteins | sample MGYA00575512_ERZ1504222 | MGnify/ENA primary metagenome ERZ1504222 (study PRJEB39906, sample SAMEA3182094) | gut metagenome | biome: human; feature: gut; material: Stool; isolation source: human stools | place: Canada | collected 2012-02-21 ...
GAGGCCCGCCGAGCCCGCCTGCGGCGGGCTGCCCTGCGGGCGCCGGGGCCGGGATGCGGCAGGGACCCGGCCATTTGCGGCTGGAAAGCCCGGATTTTATGCGAATTGTGCATTGTTTACCGGGCGGGATTATGGTATACTGAACTATTAGCGAAGGGGGAACAAAAACCATGCGCGTCACCGGGATAGAAACCACCAAAAAGGGCCGTTACGCCCTGATGGTGGACGGCGAATTTGCCTTTTCGCTGCACCGGGATACCTTCCTGCTGTGCCCCTGGCTGCAAAAGGGGGCCGAGGTGTCGCCGGAGCGGCTGGAAACCCTGCGGCAGGAGGACGAACTGCGCAGCGCCCGGGAACGGGCTCTGGACCTCCTTTCGGCGGCGGAGCAGACCAGCGGCACCCTGCGGCAGAAGCTGCTGCGCTGGTATGGCGAGGAGGCCGTGGAGGCCGCTGTGCTCCGTATGGAGGAGCTGGGGCTCATCAATGACCTGGACTATGGCCGGCGATATGCGGCGGACGCGGTGAATCTGCGGGGATGGCCCCGGAGAAGGATCGCCATGGAGCTGCAAAAAAAGGGCGTCCCGGCGGAAGTCATCGAGGAGGCCCTGGCCGATATCACCGAGGAGACCGAGATAGAAACGGCCTGCTGTTTGCTGGAGGGGCCGTACCGCGGGAGGCTGCGGGACCGCAGGGAGCGGGACAAGGTGAAAGCCGCCCTGCAGCGCCGGGGGTTCTCCTACGAGGTGATACGGCAGGCGGTGAGCCGGGCGATGGAAGCCCTGCCGGAGGACGGAGAAACGCCGGAGCCGGAGGAAACGCCGGAAACTGGGGATGGGCAGGAGGAGCTGCTTGCCCTCATCCGGAAGAAATATGCGAAGAACATGGCTGACCGGGCCGGGATGGAAAAGACCATCGCGGCGCTGTACCGACGGGGCTACCCGCTGGAGGAGATAAAGGCGGCGATGAATACGATACTGGAGCAGGAGGAAAACTGCCGTGACGATTAAAGTGGGAATGATCTCGCTGGGGTGCAGCAAAAACCAGGTGGACGCCGAGCGCCTGCTGGCGATGCTGGCCGGGGATGGATTTACGATCTGCAATGACATGACCGAGTGTGACGCGGTGATCGTGAACACCTGCGGCTTTATTGAGGACGCCAAGAAGGAATCCATTGACACGATACTGGAGTGCTGCGCCGCCAAGGGCGAGGGCAGCCTGAAATGCGTGGCGGTGACCGGCTGCCTGGCGGAGCGCTACCGTGAGGAGCTGGCACGGGAGATCCCTGAGGCGGATGTGGTGCTGGGGATAGGCAGCAACGGAAAGATAGGCGAGGCGATACGGAAAGCTGTAATGGGCGAGCACTTTACGGAATATGGCGAGAAGGAGTCCCTTTCGATGGAAGGGGAACGGATGCTGGCCAATGAGCCGTGGTTTGCCTATGTGAAGGTGGCCGAGGGCTGCGACAACCGGTGCAGCTACTGCGCCATTCCGCTCATCCGGGGCCGATTCCGCAGCAGGCCCATGGAAAATGTGATAGAGGAATGCAAGGAGCTGGCCGCCCGCGGCGTGACCGAGCTGAACCTGGTGGCGCAGGATACCACCCGCTACGGGGAGGATATTTACGGTGAGGGCCGCCTGCCGGAGCTGATCGACGCGGTGTGCGAGATAGAGGGGGTGCACTGGGTGCGCATCCTGTACTGCTACCCCGACCGGGTCACCGATAAGCTGATCGACACCATAGCCCGCCAGCCCAAGGCGGTGCATTACTTCGATATTCCGGTGCAGCACGCCAGCGCCCATGTGCTGCGGGATATGAACCGCCGGGGCGACCGGGAAACCATTACCGCGCTGTGCCAAAAGATCCGGGAGAAGATCCCCGATGTGGTGTTGAGAACGACGCTGATCGCCGGGTTCCCCACCGAAAGCGAGGAGGACTTTGCCGAGCTGTGTAAGCTGGTGGAGGAGGTGCGCTTTGACCGGCTGGGGTGCTTTGCTTACAGCCAGGAGGAGGATACCCCCGCTGCCGAGCTGGAGCAGATCCCGGAGGAGGTGCGCCGCCGCCGGGCCGAGATCATTATGGAGCTGCAGATGAGCGCGGCTTTCGACTTTGCCGACCGGTGCACAGGCCGTACGCTGGAGGTGCTGGCGGAGGGCTGGGAGGACGGCCAATACTACGGCCGCAGCTACATGGATGCCCCGGATATTGATACCAGAGTGTACTTTACCAGTGAGGACGAAATAGAGCCCGGCAGCTATGTGCCGGTGCTCATCACCGATACCGACGGCTATGACCTCATCGGCATGGCGAAAGCGAAGGAGGATACAAAATGAATTTACCCAATAAGCTGACGATGCTGCGCATCATTCTGATCCCGGTCTTTCTGGTGCTGGTGCTGGTGGAGAGCATCCCGCTGCACTACCTGTGGGCGCTGCTGGTTTATCTGATCGCCTGCTTTACCGATACGCTGGATGGACACATTGCCCGCAGCCGGGGCCTGGTGACCGACTTTGGCAAGCTGATGGACCCGCTGGCCGATAAGCTGCTGGTGATGAGCGCCCTGGTGGCCTTCATCCCGGTGGCGGGGGTGCCGGTATGGGTGGTCGTGGTCATTCTGGCAAGAGAATTTATGGTGACGAGCCTCAGGCTCATCGCGGCCGGTAAGGGCGTGGTGATCGCCGCCGATAAATGGGGCAAGATCAAGACCATCAGCCAGATGATATGGCTGAACTACACCCTGCTGATGCTGTGGCTGTTCCCGGAAGCGGGCTGGGCCCATACTGTCTTTGTGGTGCTGATGGGCATAGTGGTGGCGACGACGGTGCTGAGCGGCGCCAACTATATGCTGAAGAACAAAGAGCTTTACAGCGACCGGTAAGGGTCGAATTGCAATACAAGGAGTAATATTATGCAGCTTTATAACAGTTTGAGCCACAAAAAAGAGGAATTTGTGCCCAACCACCCGGACATCGTGAAGATGTATACCTGCGGCCCCACCGTGTACCACTTTGCCCATATCGGCAATCTGCGCACCTACATCATGGAGGATGTGCTGGAAAAGTACCTGCGGTACTGCGGCTACAATGTCAAACGGGTCATGAACATCACCGATGTGGGACATCTCTCCAGCGACGCCGATACCGGCGAGGACAAGATGCTGAAGGGCGCGAAGCGCGAGCATAAAACGGTGATGGAGATCGCCAAATACTACACCGACGCCTTCTTTGAGGACTGCCGCAAGCTGAATATTAAGACCCCGGATGTGGTGGAGCCCGCCACCGCCTGCATTCCCGAATTCATCAAGCTGGTGGAGGGGCTGCTGGAAAAAGGCTACGCCTATGTAGCAGGCGGCAATGTTTACTTTGATACCTCCAAGCTGGAGAAGTATTATGTCTTTAACGACCACAACGAGGAGGATCTCGCCGTCGGTGTCCGGGAGGGCGTGGAAGAGGATCAGAACAAGCGCAACAAGGCGGATTTTGTACTGTGGTTCACCAAGAGCAAGTTTGAGGACCAGGAGCTGAAGTGGGATTCCCCCTGGGGCGTGGGTTACCCCGGCTGGCACATCGAGTGCAGCGGCATTTCGATGAAGCACCTGGGCGAGGACCTGGATATCCACTGCGGCGGCATTGACAATGCCTTCCCGCACCACACCAACGAGATCGCCCAAAGTGAGGCGTACCTGGGCCACAAGTGGTGCAATTACTGGTTCCATGTACACCACTTGAACACCAACAGCGGTAAGATGAGCAAAAGCAAGGGCGAATTTTTGACTGTTTCTCTGCTGGAGCAGAAGGGCTATCGTCCGCTGGCGTACCGCTATTTCTGCCTGCAGAGCCACTACCGCAAGGCGCTGGTCTTTAGCTACGAGAACCTGGATAACGCCGAGCAGGCCTATGAAAAGCTGGTGGCGAGAGTGGCGGCGCTGAAGCCGGTGGAGAGCGATGCCATCGATGAGGAGGCGGCCGCGGCGCTGCGGAAGGAATTTACCGACGCGCTGGATAATGACCTAAATACCTCGCTGGCGGTGACGGCGGTGTACGATGTGCTGAAGGCCAAGACCAACGATAAGACCAAGGCCATGCTGCTGCGGGAATTTGAGACGGTGCTGGGGCTGGGGCTCTTTGAGGAGGCGGCCAAGCACCAGGAGAAGAAGCAGGCGCCGGCGGCCGAGGAAAGCGACCCGGAGATCGACGCGCTGATCGCCGAACGGCAGGCTGCCCGCAAGAACAAGGACTTTGCTGCGGCTGACCGCATCCGCGATGAGCTGACCGCGCGGGGCATTGTGCTGACCGATACCCCCGAGGGCGTAAAATGGCACCGGGCCTGATGACAGGAGGATATAAGATGGACTGGCAGAAAACCGCTGAAAATATGGAAAAAAGGGGCTTTACTGTGCGGCACTACGCCACCGGCGCGGAAGCCGCCGAGGCGCTGTGCAAAGAGCTGGCAGGACAGGAAATCGGCATGGGCGGCAGCATGACCGCCGCCCAGCTGGGCCTGCCCGAAAAGCTGGAGGCCGCAGGGTGTACCGTTTACGCCCGGGGCCGCAGCTGGGATAGAAAGGACACCGATAAGGGCGTGACGGCTCCGGTGTATATCAGCAGCGCCAACGGCGTGGCGGAAACCGGCGAGCTGGTGAACATAGACGGCACCGGCAACCGGGTGGCGGCAACGCTGTATGGACCCGAGAAGGTGTACTTTATCGTGGGGCTGAATAAGCTGGCCCCGACGCTGGAGGCAGCGATATGGCGAGCCAGAAATATAGCCAGCCCCCTGAACGCCAAACGACTGGGCCGCAAGACCCCCTGTGCCCTGAGCGAGGTAATGAAGTGCTATGACTGCCAGAGCCCTGAGCGCATCTGCCGGGGGATGAGTATACACATGGGCCCCATGAAAGGTGTGGGGGAGACGATAGTGGTGCTGATAGACGAAGAACTGGGATATTGAGCCGAAAACGGCAGGAAGAATAAAACGAGGTGGAACATGAAACACGAGACAGTTTTGGTGTTGGATTTCGGCGGGCAGTATAATGAGCTGATCGCCCGGAGAGTCCGGGACCTGGGGGTCTACTGCGAGGTGCATCCCTACAAAAAGGCGCTGGAGAAGATAAAGGAGCTCTGCCCCATCGGGATCATCTTTACCGGCGGGCCGAACAGCGTATATGAAGAAGGCGCGCCTAAGGTGGACCCGGCGGTATTCCAGCAGGGACTGCCCATCCTGGGACTGTGCTACGGCCTGCAGATGATGAGCCAGGTGCTGGGCGGCGAGGTGAAAAGCGCGCCGACCCGCGAATTTGGCAAGACGCCGGTGCACTACGATACCGAGAGCCTGCTCTTTAAGGGGATGCCGCAGGAGGCCATCTGCTGGATGAGCCATGTGGACTATGTGAGCCGCCTGCCGGAGGGCTTTACCGCCATCTGCCATACGGCAGCCACCGCCAACGCGGGCATCCAGTGTAAAGAGAAAAACCTGTACGGGGTGCAGTTCCACCCGGAGGTGGAGCACACCCAGTTCGGCAATGATATTCTGAAGAACTTTTTGTATGAGATCTGCCATGCCAAGGGCGACTGGAGCATGAAGGACTATGCCCGCAGCACGGTGGAAGCCCTGCGGGAGAAGATCGGCGACGGCAAAGTGCTGCTGGCGCTTTCCGGCGGGGTGGACAGCAGTGTGGCGGCTGCCCTGCTGGACCGCGCGGTGGGCGATAAGCTGACCTGCATCTTTGTGGACCACGGCCTGATGCGCAAGAACGAGGGCGATGAGGTGGAGGCGGCCTTTGCCGGGCGCGGGATGAAGTTTATCCGCGTGAACGCCGAGGAGCGGTTCCTGGGCCGGCTGGCCGGTGTGACCGAGCCGGAGAGAAAGCGCAAGATCATCGGTGAGGAGTTTATCCGGGTCTTTGAGGAAGAAGCGAAGAAGATCGGTAAGGTGGATTTCCTGGCGCAAGGAACCATTTATCCCGATGTGATCGAATCCGGCGCGGGCGACGCGGCGGTCATCAAAAGTCATCACAATGTAGGCGGCCTGCCGGACTATGTGGACTTTAAGGAGATCGTGGAGCCGCTGCGGCTGCTCTTTAAGGACGAGGTGCGCCGCGTGGGTAAGTCCCTCGGCATCGATCCGCAGCTGTTGGGGCGGCATCCGTTCCCCGGTCCGGGCCTTGCGATCCGTATTCTGGGCGATATTACCCCGGAGAAGGTGGAAATTCTGCAAAATGTGGATAAAATCTATATCGATGCCCTGCGCGAGTGGGGACTTTACGACCAGGTATGGCAGGCGGGAGCGATTCTGCTGCCCGTGAAGAGCGTCGGCGTAATGGGCGATGAGCGCACGTACGAGAGCTGCGTGGCGCTGCGTGCCGTAGCTTCGACCGATGGCATGACGGCCGACTGGGTGCACCTGCCGTACGATTTTCTGGCTGCGGTGTCCAACGACATCATCAACAAGGTGCGCGGGGTCAATCGCGTAGTGTACGACATCTCTTCCAAGCCGCCCGCAACGATCGAGTGGGAATAGGAATTTAGGTCGAAAATGCAAAAGACGGAAACCCTGCGGTTTCCGTCTTTTGCATTTGTAAAATGTCGGTTCTTTGGCGGGAGTTTGGCGGCCGGCCTTTACTTGTGGGGGCGTTCGGAATGGGTTAAACGCAGCTTCGGTGCGGTTCGCTGTTATGCGAGCCGGTACAGTATCCCTTCGTAAGGCCGTAGTTCGATCGGGCCTTCTTTTTCGGCTATCGGTGGGGCAGGGTAGTTATGCAGCAATGGCATGGCTTCGGTCAAATCCGTTTTCGGGTCGAACCGGGCAGCCTTCGGGCTGAAGTTCAGGACTGTGAGGTAGTTTCGGCCTGTCCCTTCCCGCAGGTAGGCGAATACCTGCGGGTTGTCTGCATCGACCAGCCGGAACGAGCCGTAAACCAGGTCCGGATGTCCTTTGCGCAGCGTTACGGCCCGTCTGAAGAAGTTCAATACGGAATCGGGGTCGCATAGCTCCCGGGCGGCGTTTACCTCCGTGTGGTTGGGATTGACGCGAAGCCAGGGTTTCGCCGTGGAGAATCCCGCGTAGAGCGTTCCATCCCATTGGTAGGGCGTGCGGGCGTTGTCGCGTCCGATTTCCTGCTGCTCGCGCAGGAATTGTTCCGTATCGCCGCCTTCCCGCAGGAGTTTGCGGTAGTGGTTGCGCGTGTCAATGTCGTCGTACTCTTCGATGCGGGTGAATCGGATGTTGGTCATGCCCAGTTCGTCGCCGGCCAGCCAATAGGGGGTTCCCCGCATCGTGAGCAGGAACATCGTGAGCATTTTGGCCGACAGGTCGCGCCACTCGGGGGCGTCGCTGCCGAAGCGCGAAACCATGCGCGGCTGGTCGTGGTTGCCCAGATAGATCGTAGGCCAGCCGTCGCCTACGGCTGCGTCCCATTCGGCGTACATACGCTTGAGGGCGAGCAGGCTGTACGGGATACCGGTTGCGGGATCGTCCGCCTCCGTTTCGTTGCGGATGTCCGCCGCGCCGAAGTGGTAGAGCATGTCGAGCTCCTGCCGTTCGGGTGCGATGAATTTCCACCCCTCTTCGGGGGCGGTTTTCGAGCCTTCGCCGACGGTCGTACAGTCGTAGCGGGAGAATACCTCGCGGTTCATTTCGTGCAGGTAGTCGTGCAGGTGCGGTCCCAGCGAGTAATAGGGAAATACGTCCGGGTATTTGCGAAGGTCGATCTCCGGAAACGACGTGTCTTTTGCGATGTAGGGAATCGAATCCAGACGGAATCCATCGACCCCCTTGTCGAGCCAGAAACGCAGAATGTCGTAGATTTCGGCCCGCACCTTGGGGCTTTGCCAGTTGAGGTCGGGCTGCTGCCGGGCAAAATAGTGCAGGTAGTAGGAGCGTGTCGGGGCGTTGTAACACCAGGCATCGCCCTTCTCGTCGAAATGGCTCTTGCGGTAGGGCGGGTGGCCCTGTTCCTCCGGCCACCAGAGGTAGTAGTCGTAGTAGGGGTTCTCCCGCGAGGTGCGGGCCTCGCAGAACCAGGGATGCTGGTCGCTGGTGTGGTTCAGCACCAGGTCGAGGAGAAGACGCATGCCCCGTGCGTGTGTTTCTTTCAGGAGCCGGTCGAAATCCTCCATCGTGCCGAAGTCAGGCATGATCTGCCGGTAATCGCTGATGTCGTAGCCGTTGTCGGCGTTGGGGGATGCGAAGATCGGATTGAGCCACAGGGTTTCGATTCCCAGCCCATGCAGGTAGTCGAGTTTTTCGGTGATTCCGTTCAGGTCCCCGATGCCGTCGTCGTTGCTGTCCTTGAAACTGCGGGGATAGATTTGATAGACGATCGTTTCTTTCCACCAGGCTTTTTGCAAGGCAGGGGATGGAGGAGTGAATATGGGCATATTGTTCAGGATTCTGTTATACGATCGCAAGATAAGAAAAAAGAGAAGTAGAAGGTTCTTATCGGAGGAAAAAACGACAGGGAGTCAAAGACTCCCTGTCGTTCGATTCATATTTTTATGGCAATCGGATTTTACAGGCTACCTCCCTGGCGGACGGAAAAACGAAACGAGCGGACTTTTTCGACAGGCGGTTGCAGATGTCCTTCGTGCAGATATGGGAACACCCTTCCGCGGCAATCGAGATGCGGTTCTGCTCTGCCGATGGCGTGCGGAATGCTTCGATTCAGATATTTTTCGGATTTTTCAGGTGGAACAGGAGCGAAGGCAGGATTACGTCCCGCCAAAAATTCTCGGGCAGTAAGGTGCGGTATTTCCAGCGGCATGAGAAGAGTTTGCGGGTTTTCCGGCCGATACGGGTCAGGCGGTTACCTGACGGAGTGCGGTACACTCCGAAGCCGAGAATGTCGTTCAGTACCCGCTGTTTGAGCTGTGGATCCGGAACGGCAGAGAGCAGCGGTGTGAAATCCTCGTCGAGCAATTCGCCGGCCAATGCCGTGAAAATGTTATAGACCGTGTCGTAACCGGTTGCAGCGTAAAGCGTAAGGATTTTCTCGAAGTCGATTTCCGATTGCTCGCTGCGCAGGAAAAGGCCCCAATCCAGCAGATGTCGGAGGTTGATGCCTTCCGTCCCGAAATGCCGGGCCATGTGGCGCAGCAGATAGAGTGCGTTGAACATCGGGGATGGGGTGTAATAGCCCGCCGGCGCTAATCGGCTGTTCTCTGCTTCACCCACGAGAAAATCGTCTATGGCACGCTCCGTCCGGCGGTGCGACGGCATAAGCAGATGGCTGTGATTTTCGACCATGACGCCCTTGTAATGGAAAACGGCATGTTTTTCACTATCGTAATTGATTTTAATCCCCAGCTCTTCGATCAAACGGTTGCCCTTGTCGCAGTCGTCGAGCCACAGATCTATGTCGCCGCATTCGCGGTGCTCCGGCCGGGGGTAGTAAATGCTGAGGCCCAGCCCTTTCAAAAGGATCGTACGGACGCCGTGCGAAGCGAAGAGCGTTGTCAGTTCGTGTGCGGCACGGGTCTGTTGGGCATGGCGCTTCTCGATGGCTTCCGAACTCAGGGCCCAACGGATTTTGAGGGCTCTGGAGGGCTGTTGCTGTTCCGGGAGCCGGAGAATCGTGTCGAAGAGCAGGGCCGTAACGCCGTGTTGGGCCGCAAGGGTAAAAAGACGGGTCCAGTCTTCTTCAGACAAGTTCAGTATGTTTGGCTGTAATATGCTAGGGGTAATGGTTGGGCGCAACAATGCAAGCAGCAAAGTATGAAGTTTATACGTAATATCTTTTTGCACATATTCCGGAAATGGCTTTATTGGTCGATCATATACTTTGCTGTTTTTCATGTTATCAACTTGTAATTTTTATATCCGGATGTTGTTTATGGCTGCTTGATTGACAGATGGTTCTAATGTATATCCTTAATACGAAGCATAAATAGTACGATTCGATTTATCGGATAAATTTTTTTATGGATGAAACAACTTCGAGAATCTGTTCGTCGGTTAAAGAGGGGCCGGAAGGAAGACATAGTCCTCGTTCGAAGATGGTTTCCGCAATTTTGTTTCCATAATATGCGTTGCGTGAGAAAATTGGCTGCATATGCATCGGACGCCAAAGCAGACGTGATTCGATATTCTCCTGTTCGAGATGTATGCGAATGTCATTCGCTGTTTTGTTATTGCATTTTTTCGCATCGACTTCGATGCAGGTCAACCAGAAGTTCGAATCGTATTCGGAGGATGGATTCTGCTTGACATGAATTCCTTCTGTGTCCGCGAAGTTTTCGGAATAAAGTGTATGTATTGCCCGGCGGCGTGCGATATATTGTTCGAGAACAGTCATTTGACCTCGACCTATACCGGCGCAAATATTGGATAATCGGTAGTTATAACCGATGTGTTTATGGTAGTAATAGGGGCGATCTTCACGTGCCTGCGTAGCGTAGAAAATTGTGCGTTTCGCCTCTTCTTCGGTTCTGCAAATCAGGGCGCCTCCGCCAGAAGTAGTGATCATTTTGTTGCCGTTGAACGACAGCGCTCCGAATTCTCCGAAAGTGCCGCATTTTTGCCCCTTGTATTCAGATCCGATAGCTTCTGCTGCGTCTTCGCAGATTGGAATATTGTACTTTTCGGCAATGGCGCATATTTCGTCTAATTTGGCTGGCATGCCGTACAGATGTACCGGAATGATGGCTTTAGGATATTTTCCGGTTTTAGCTTTTCGATCGTGGATGGCTTGTTCCAAAAATTGTGGCGACATATTCCAAGTTTCCTCTTCTGAATCGACGAAGACGGGTGTTCCGCCCAGGTAGGTTATCGGATTGGCTGATGCCGAAAATGTGAACGATTGGCAAATCACTTCGTCTCCGGGACCTATTCCCAATTGCAAAAGTCCCAAATGAATGGCTGCTGTACCGGATGAGAGGGCAACGATATGTCTGCCCTGTCCGATGAAAGTTTCTAGATCTTTTTCGAATGCATTAACGTTGGGGCCGAGCGGAACGACCCAGTTGGTATCGAATGCTTCTTGAATGAATTGCTGCTCACAGCCGCTCATACGTGCCAGCGAGAGATGGATGCGTTGTTTCATAACGAATTATTTTTGAATTTCCGGAGTCGGATACGTGTGGAAAATCGTTTGGAAAATTAGTTTCAGATCTCCTCGAAAAGTGTGGGTATAATAGTAGTCGAGATTGATTTGAACTTTGTCCGGAAAAATTATTTCATTGTTATATTTTACAGGATCGGGGACTTGCTGTCTCTTATACACATCTGAC